>JACCED011371472.1_pt1 | contig 103843 bp, 94 predicted proteins | sample 7455021 | NCBI WGS metagenome assembly JACCED01 (sample SAMN15323456, study PRJNA562643) | freshwater metagenome | isolation source: river surface water | place: USA:Blue River Watershed | collected 2017-08-19 | reverse complement strand
GCCGTTGCTGCTGTAACAGGTAACCTTTCAGCTGTAACAGGACTTCTTGATTCAGATGATATTGTTCAAGGTGTTAATAACCTTTACTTTACTAATGCTAAAGCTGTTGCTGCTGTAACAGGTAACCTTTCAGCTGTAACAGGACTTCTTGATTCAGATGATATTCTTCAAGGTGTTAATAACCTTTACTTTACTAATGCTAAAGCTGTGGCTGCGATTATTGCCAATGGTGGTGTCACTGGTGGTAATGCTCTTACATTTGGTCCACCGGCTAATACATTAACATTGAATGCTGGTGACATTGTGATTGAAAATACATCTGCGGCTGATCCTCTAAATCCACATGGTATATATCTTCATACAACAGGTAGTGACAATATTACTGCTATATATTTACAATCTGAATCAGGTGGTATTGAAGTAACTGCCATGCGTAATTTAAGTATGCATACATCACAAGGTGGTTTAACAGCATTCCATATTCAAACTATTACAGCTGGCGATGTTGTTGTTGAATCCGGAAGAGCTGTTTATGTATTAGGCGCGGATGATAGTGCTTCAGCTATCACATTGACAGCATCAGATATAGCAGGTGGTATTGATATCAATGCTGGAACAGGTGGTGTATCTATTGAGACTTCAGGTGTTTCTAACTTTTCAACATCTGGAACTAAATTGACTTTAGAAGCAACTGGAGCAGGAGGTGAAGTAGAAATTAATGCTGCATCAAGTGGAGCAGGTTTAGTTGATATCAATGCCGGTTCAGGTGGTGTAGCTATTGATTCTACAGGCGGAAGTGTTCATATTGGTGGTGGTGCTGCCTCAGAATTTTTAACAGCTGGAACACTTACATTACAAGCTGGAACCAATCTTATACTCAATGGTGGTGTTATAGGTAATGTTCAAACACTTGTAAATGAGACAACAGCTATTTCACTTACAACATTAAGTTCAGTAATTAGCACAACAGCTGCTGTTGCTAAAGCGATGGCAATTGCCAGTGGAGCACCTGGTCAAATTAAACACATTCATTGTCCAGCTGCAGATGCTGGAGGTACTGTAACAGTCACAGGTAAATTTAATACAGATGGTAACACTATAACATTTGCAACCAAATCATCAATTACATTATTGTATGTTGATACAACAGTTGGATGGGCTGTGATTTCTAATACCACAGGAGCGGTAGTATCAACAGCAACCTAAAGTGTTTCAATGTTCGTCATTTTTATTATCTTAAAGTCCATTTAAGAAAGTAATATTCTCAATATCATGATGACAAACATTGAGATAGGTTAAGGTAAGAATTTAAAATCATAAAATAAATATTAAAAATTAACTATTGGCTTTGGAATACTATTTTTTCTGAAGGTTGATTAATTGATTTTTCATCTTCTTTTTTCACATTTGAATTATTTTCTTCTGACAAAACCTCTGGGATTTTTGCCTGTTTCGTTTCATTTGTAAAATATTCAACAGCATGAGAAATTAGTCCAGCTTCTTTCATGGAATAAGCACCACGTTGATAAGCAACATAAACAGCATTTACAAGTAATTGAATTGGATTAATTTCAATACGTTCACTACTGTTTGGTTGTGAAGATTGAGATACAGATTGGGATGAGGATTGGTTTTCCATTTTATAATTTGATTTATTATAATTTAATATAAATTTATATTTGTTTTAGATAAAATAAATTTATCATTTTTTTCTGTCTGTAATATAATAAAAGAACAAATACATAGAATAATATAATAGAATGAGTGGTGGTTTAATACAATTAGCAGCCTACGGGCAACAAGATATTTATATCAATGGTAACCCTCAAATTACATTTTTTAAAATCATTTATCGTCGTCATACCAATTTCTCAATTGAAGCAATTGAACAAGTCTTTGCAACTGAGGCCGACTTTGGGAGAATTGTATCAGCAAATATTACAAGAGGTAATGGTGACTTAATCAATAAAATTTATCTTCAAGTAACGCTTCCAGCTTTAAAACAATATACTGAATTAAGTGGAACTAATTGGGTTGGGTATGTAAACTCAATCGGTCACAATTTAATTAAAAGAGTTGATTTAGAAATTGGAGGTCAATTAATTGAAAGACATTATAGCGAATGGCTCGAAATCTGGTCTGAATTAACTTTAAGTGAATCAAAAAGACGTGATTTTAATCAAATGATTGGTAAATATGAAACTGATGTATCTCTTCAAACAAATGCACTCAGTGAAAGAACATATTATGTTCCTCTCCAATTTTGGTTCTGTCGTAATCCAGGTCTTGCTCTTCCTTTAATTGCTTTAACACAACATGAAGTAAAAATTAAAATAGAATTCAGACCTCTTGCTGAATTAGTTAAATCTAACTTTGTTATTCCTGAAATTAAAACAGCTGATGGTAAAACTCCTATAATATCTGCTTGTTCATTATACATTGATTATATCTATTTAGATGACCAAGAAAGAAAAAAATTTGCTCAAGCTCCACATGAATATTTAATCGAAGTTGTGCAATTTCAAGGGGAAAAAGCCATTACAGGAGGAATATCAAATGATAAGATTAAATTTTCATTTGAAAATCCTGTTAAAGAATTAATGTGGGTGATTCAAACTGATGATAATTTAGCAATTAATACACAAACTGGTAATAACCATCTTAACTTTTCATCAACTTCAGGTAATGATACATTTAAAACTCTTAGAATACAATTTAATGGAGGTGACCGTTTTTCAGTCAGACCCGCTGAATATTTTAGATTAGTTCAATCATATGAACATCATACTGGTTCTCCTAGAAAACACATCTATTCATATTCTTTTGCTATAAAACCAGAAGAACACCAACCTTCAGGTTCAGTTAATATGTCTCGTCTCAATAATAGTGATATTTTTATAACTTTTGACCATACTGATTTAGTTGATAGTCAATTCAAAATGTTTGCCCTCAGTTATAACATTATGAGAATTGTTTCAGGAACAGCTGGTTTAGCTTATTAAATCAAAATACAAATTAAATCATTAAATGTCATTTTCTATTTTATATCTTTTTTTTGTTCTAATTATAGTAAAGTCAGTAATTTATAATGTTATTTATTCAAATTGCTATAATTTTATTTCTAGGTTTCGTTCTTAAAATCATGTATTCATATATTGCAAATAACATAACTCAATTAGGACCAGGACAAAGATTAGTTAGTAATATTATTCTAGTTGTTATTTTTCTTAATATTCTATTTATGATTTTATTAGTGGTTTATACAACATATGTTAACGAATGGAAAATGATTGGGGAACCTGGTGAAGAAGGTGAACCAGGGCCACAAGGAGATAAAGGTGATGGAAAATGTAAAAAAAATAAATTAAAAGCAAAAAAACAGTGTTGATTCGTAATTTTATTTTTCATCTTTTTTTTTTTGATATATTAATGTAAATATAACGATATATATTTAGTCAAAAAATAATAATGACTAATGAAAGGGAATATAAAATGACACATGATGAAAAAATAAAATTAGAAAATATTACAACAAATGATTTTGATTCAATTCTAGATATAACATCAACCCCTGACGTTATGAAAAATATAGGTAATGGTAAAATTTGGGATGATAATAAAGTCAAAAGATTTATTGATTATTGTATTAAAGATGAGGATACATCAGATGTATCTAGAACACAATATTATTATAAAATAACATTAGAAAATACATTAATTGGTGTAATTGGTGCACATACTTTTATCAAAAAAGAATTACCAACAAAATCTCAAGACTTGTATTTAACTGTTTATATGGACCAAAAATATCAAGGCCAGGGGTATTATTCTAGTTCTTTAAAATTATTATTAAATCAAATAAAAAAACATAAACCTAACCAATCTAAACTATATTCTTTAGTTCGTAATTCCAATGATAAAATGATACAAATATCAACTAATAAATATAAATTTGTAAAAGAAGTGATATTAAATGGGGAGAGTTTTACTCTTTTTTCAATTGATATTAAAAAATCTAGAAAAACAGTGAAACGCACTACTAAATCAAAATATTTAAAAAGAGGAAATACTATGAAAAAGACTATGAAAACTAGAAAACATTATTATTTAACATCAACAAAAAACATTTCACAAGAAAGAATTGATAAACTTTTTAAAAAAAGAGGTAATTGGATGAATTGGAATAAGCTACCTCAGTCATTAAGGAAAATAACTAATATTGATTTTATTTTTATTGATAGAATAGATAATGATGATAAAAAGGTTCAGTCATACCCCTCTTTAATTAAGAATTTTATTGATGATAATAAACAAAAAGTAGGAAGAAAAAATGAATTATATAAAAATTTAGGTAATCAATTAAAAAAAAATCTAAAATCTAGCTTATCTAATTATTTATTGGAACAATATAATTTTGATTGGGCTATTGCTCATAAAGAAAATAAGATTTCTTCCGAAATTGCAAAAGTAAAAGAGATTTTTAATAAAAATCCAACTAAAGTATGGATTTATAAACCAGTTGCAGGTTATCATGGTATGAATATTAAAATTTTCACTACTTTTTCTGAATTCGAAGATTCTATTAAAACATTTATTAAAACATATTCACCTATTTGGGACGAACCTAAAAACAAATCTAAAATGCTTTTACAAAGTAATTGGGTTTTACAAGAATATATAGAAAAACCATTATTATTTGAAGGTAAAAAATGTCATATAAGACCTATATTTTTATATAGTAAATTAGAAAAAGATAATAATAAATATGGTTTTATTCTAGATAGAATTCTAGTTGCTCATGCTTTCGAAAACTATAAATTTGATGACTTTAATAATCCTAGAATACATGATACTCATTTTAGTTCAACTACATCAGGAAGAATATATTTTCAAGAAGACTTTTTAAATAAAAAAATATTATCAAAAGAACAAATAAAAAAGATAGAAACACAAGTGACTGACTTAGCAACACATGTTTTTGACCAAATTAATTCCAAATGTTACCCAGAAAACAAAGTTTGTTATGAGACTTTTGGGATAGATTTATTAATTGATGAACCTAGTTTAACTATTAAATTATTAGAAGTCCAAATAACAAATATGAGTTATGGATTTTTTAAGGATGACAAATTAAGTGGATTTTCAAACATGTTTGAATATGTGTTTGAGAATTCACTAGAATGTGTAATTGATAGAGTTTTACCACCAAAAAATAAATTTCAAAAGACAAACGGGTTTATTAAATTTTATCAAAAAGAGTTTTAATGCTAGAAATAAAGGATTTATTTTATCTATTTATAAATTAAAATGGTAAAAATAATAGCAACCTATAAGAAAAAAATAAATCCAATACTTAAACATACATTGAAAAATAAATTAAAACAATCAAAACAACCAAAACAATCACAACAATCAAAAAAATCATATAAAAACAAAGCTTTCAGTGGTAAAAATGTTGGTAATGAACTAGAACATATAATTAAATTATATTATACAATGGAATCAAAATATGATACATATAAATTAAAAAAAAATAACGGTGAAATTAAAGGGGATGAATTAACTGATATATTTTTCATAATAAAATATGAAATAATTTTGCATGTTTATTTAATCTATAAAGGATATCGCGAAATGGCTGAAATTGGTATTTTTAAATTATCTGATAGACAAAAAGATGAAAAGCTATTAAAAATGGTTTTTGCTTTTTTGAGTGATAATAAATTAAATTATAAATTTGTAGATGATAAATTATCAAGAAAATATATAATTTATTTATCTAAATCTAGTAATATACCTGTTGATACTGATTTTGGAGCTAAAACAGCAGATAAATTAGGTAGTTTTTATTTTTGTAAATCAGATAAAGATAAATGGTTAAATTATGAATGGAGAATTGTTATTACAGTGTTTAATATAGAAATATTAGCTCAAAAATGCGAAAAGAAAGAACATATTGCAGCAAATATGCAAATTGTTATGGATAATTATACAAAAATACAGGAATTATTACAAGAATTAGATAGTAAAAAATTTGGAAAAAAAGGTAATCCTATAACTAATTCAAATAATCCAATTAAAATTAAAATTTATAAATCTTTGTAAATATTCTTTTTTTTATTTTCTTTTTTTATTTACAAAATACATTGAATCTATTTAAACATCCATTTACTTTTTCTTTAATTTTAGGTTGAAACATGATTAATTTAATTGATGATTCGATTAATCGATTGAAATTATCTATTTGTGTCTCATCGGCTTTTAGTTGATATTTTTTGATAATAAAAACAATTAATTCTTCTATTAATTCTGTTAAAATTTGAGCTGTTAAAGTTATTTTAGGTTCTTTACAAACTAGTTCACCAATAATTAAAACAATTTCAGGAATATCATATTCATTTAATTTACCATCTTTCATTATATTTTCAATATGAGTTTGTAAAGATTTAGAAAACTCATCATCCATGAGTAGTTTATCCATTAAATAGGATACCTTAAAAGTCGTAGTTGTTGATGTCATTTTATAATTTTTTTTTTATTTTACATTAAAGAAATTTTATAAAAAATCCTAACCTAGATATTTTGATTTTTTATATTATAAAATAATAAAGTTATATCTAGAAATGGTATTTAAAAAAAAGTTAAGTTCAAGAAAAAAAAATAGAAGTAATACTATTCTAAAAACTTTAAAAAATAAGAAATCTAGCAACAAAACAGTATTCTTTAATAATGAATTTCCATATTATAAAAATTATATCACAAAAGCAAAAATAATGAAAGACATTGGAAAATTAGGTAATTATAAACCAATCTTTTTAAAATATAATCCAGTTTCAAAAAAGTTGAATAAATTCAATAATAAGTTAATTATTTTTAAAGAAGAATATCAAAAGAATAAAGAATTATATCAAATTACTGATTATTTTTCACAATCATGTCGTATTCGTTGTTTAAATAATTTAAAGACTAAAGAAACTCCATTGGAATTCTTTCAAAAAAACAAAGACAAAATATATAAAGATTTAAAAGGGGGTATAACGTATTCCAATATTTCAGAATATTTATATCAAAATACAAAACAATGCACTAATTTTAACACTACTGTTGTGCTATCTTTATTAAAATTCTTAAATGTTAAAAGATATTTGGATCCGTCGGCTGGTTGGGGTGATAGATTAATTGGTGCTATCGCATATGGATGCGAATATACTGGAGTTGACCCTAGTAATTGTATGAATCCAATTTATATTAATATGATTAAAGAATTAGTTCCTATTGATATGCAATCTAAATATGAGATTATTAAAAGTGGATTTGAAGATGTTAGTGTGAAAAATAATTATTATGATTTAGTTTTTACGAGTCCTCCTTTTTTTGATTTTGAATTATATGAAAAAGACAAAGGGCAATCAGTTGAAAAATTCAATACTCTAGATAGATGGTTGTCAGGTTTTTTATTTCCTTTAATTGATAAATCTTATAGCGCTCTTATTAAAAATGGTAATTTTGGTATTTATATCAGTGATTATACCGGTATTTCATTTACTAATGAAATGTTTAAATATATAAAGGAAAATATCAAAGGGTTTAAATATCATGGTGATATTCATTTTTGGACACCAGAAAATAAAAGAGTCATTAGAACCATATTTTTCTGGAAAAAGATTGAGTAACTTGTTACTTTGGTTTTTGTAATCCAGATATTTCTCTAACTGCTTCAGCAGTGCACCCAAAGCACATTTCAGTATCTTTAACTCTAACCATTCCTTCTGTCTCAACTTTATTACAAACTGGACATTCCCGACCTTTTCCAGCTTTAGCATTTTGGATAGTATATTGTGCGACAATTAAACGTTGTATCAATTCTTTAAATTTAGACATATCTCCTGGTGTATTGGATGTTATTTCCAAACCTCTTGTGCTCATTAATTTATCAGCAACAGCTCCATGAATTTTACGTTGTTCTTCTAATTTACGACGTAATTTATACCGATTAAGACCTTGATTAAGAAGTTTATATAATTCTTCTTCAGTCATTGTTTTATTAAGTTTTTCCATTAATCTTTTAATATATTTATCTTTTTCATGAAGTAGTTTTTTCATTTTAACTTCTTCAGCTCGATTAGCTTGTTTATATTCATCATTTTGAATATGTTCATTTTCTAAACCTTTATATGTTCTACACATTTGTTTAGATTTTTTGGTGGCTTCGATTAAATCGTCAACATATGTCGATTCTTTAATACATGGAATTATATCAAAACAATCCCATTTTAGGGAATCTTTTTCATTTCTGTAAGGCAAAGTGTCAGGTGTTTTATTCGCAAAAACACCATTTTGTATTTTTTCATCCATTACAATGATTGTTCCTAGATAAGGATTTCTATAAAAGGCTAATTGCTGGGTCCCGTCCGAATATCTAAAAATAATATCTTTTTCCTTGTCCCATTTTCTTCTTTTAAACGTTTTTACACAACTTTTAGGAACACATATAATAGAATCTAATGAAGGTTTCTTATCTCTGGGGTCATTAGTAAAAACATAACCTAATGCAACATATCCAATTGGTGGTATTGGTTTCCAAATACTTAATTGTTTATACCCATTTGTTAAAGCATCCTGATATTTATTTTTTATTTCATTAATTGATGAAGTTAAAGAATTATTATAACCAATCAAGTCATTATTTTGAAAAATATTATTTAAGGATTCATTAATAAATTCATCATTAATGGTCATTGTTAAATCAATTATTGATGTTGTTTTTGGATGATTTTCTAATGCATCATGATAACTGAATGCCATTTCGTCTTGTTCATTAATTTTACCCATATTAATCGTATTAGAAATGGTTTCTGTTGAACTAATTGGTAAATAATTATAATTAATAAAAAATTTAACATTTGGTGGTGTTATTACAACGGAATGATGATATACAAATGATGCATTATGTGCTGGTTCATTAATATAAACATTTGTTTTACTCCCAAATGTCTCTCTTAATTTTTCTGTTGAAATGAAAGATAAATTAGATAGGGTTAATTCATAATAATCTATTGAGAACCCCTTAAATTCTGTATCTATAGTTGTATTTTTTAATATATCATCTTTAATGTTAATTGGTAAATTATTTAATAAGTTATTAATTAAAAATGTATTATCAATAGTAATTTGTTTTTTTGTAATATTGTAATAAAATGAATTAGGTCTTAATGTTGAATAATTAACCGCACTTACTTGTCTCAGGAAATTATTATATTTTGATTTACCTTTTTGTAAAATTTCGTCAATTAGATTTTTAGCTGTAATTGTTAAAGGTTGATAACTAGCTCCTTGTGATATAGAAAGAAACATTTTTAATGATGAATCTAGTAAATCATTATTGGCTTTAACAATATTGTTTATTAGCGGTTGAACTTTTTTATTTAATTCTGATATCAATAAATTAATTTGAAACTTAATTTGTTTGGCAAGTCTAAAATATTTTTCACCTTTTTCCAATCTATCAGCTATTTTACCATTTCCAAATCCACCAACATATTGAAAATCTTCTGGATTTTTTCCACCTACACCTTTTACACCTAAAGTGTCAAATGGTTTTTCATTTATTAATCCTGGGGTGACTGGGACTCTTATATCAGTTATAATCTCATCACTTGGTATCGATAATGTTCGAACCATAATATCACCAATTGATGCATGCTCACTATCGACAGCAGGTTTCCAAATACTTAAAGGACACGCACTTAATAAATTTTGTGTTCTTTGTTTACATTCATTATAATTTAGAGGTATTGGTGTTCCTGGATATAAATCAGCTAAATAACTATGATTATCCCAAACTTTAACATTAAATTTATTTACTTTTATAGATTCAATTAAAGTTTCAATATTGACAGTAAATCCTTCGACATTATTTTTTTTATAAACTAAATATATCCAATATGTTATTATTACTAATAATAGTGCAATTGATAAAACTGCATAGCTTACCATTTTTAGTCTTTTACTAATTTATAAAGATAAAAGAAAAATATTGTTATTGTTTATTCTTTATACTTTTCTTTTTTCCTTTTCTTTTTCCCTTTCTTTTTCCCTTTCTTTTTTTCTCTCACAAAAATAATAAAACATAATCAATAATAATGATTTATGACTTAGTAATTATTGGTGGTGGGATAGCTGGTTTAAATACCATTTATCAGTATTTAAATCAATTCAAATCAACCAAAAATATGCCTAAAATATTATTATTAGAAGCACAACCTAGAATAGGTGGAAGAGTTTATACTGTTAAAAAAAATAATCAAACATATGAATCTGGAGCTGGTAGATTTTCCAAATTACATACAGCTTTATTTGATTTAATCAAAGAATTTAAGCTAGAATCTAAATTATATCCAATACCATCTGAAAAATTATTTATATCTAAAAATAATCCTACAAAACAAATCGTTCTTAAAACACAATCGGAAAAAGCCGTTAAAGAATTAGAAAGGCTCATTAAAGAAAAGAAATTAAGCGATGAATATTTAACATCTAAAACTTTATTTCAAATAGCACAAGAATTAGAAAAAGACAGTGATATTCTTTATCAATTAAATGAAATGTATCCTTATTATAGTGAAATACATGTTATGAACGCTAAAGATTCATTGATATTGTTAAAGAGAGATTTTGTTAATAGGTTACAATATTATGTTCTAGGAGGAGGTTTAGAACAAGTTATTGATAAAATACATGATAAAATCAAAAATAAAATAACTATTAAATTAAAATCTAGGGTTATAGATATCCTAGAACATGATAATTTATTTGATATTAAAGTTCAAAATCAAAAACAAGAAGTTTTAACATATCAAGCTAGAAAAGTAGTTTTTGCCTTAACATCTCATGGATTACAACAATTACCTTTTATTAAAAAACAAAAAGAATTATATAGTCTTATTAAATTATCATCACCACAACCATTATATAGATTTTATATTAAATATAAAACACCATTTCTAGATAAATCAATAGTCACCGATACTGAATTAAAATTTATTATTCCTTATAATAAAGATGGATTAGTAATGATAACATATACAGACGGTCCTTTTACTAAATATTGGCGTAAACTTTATTTGCAATCTGAGGAAAAGGTTGTTAAAATGATTTCCAAAAAATTAAAAGAAATTTTACCAAACGTTCAAATTCCAGATATTGAATGGATAGATGGTGAATCAGCGTATTGGACTTATGGTGCTCATTATTGGCTTCCTAGAACTCAATACATTGATTCAAATGCTTTGGAAAATAAAATTCGTAGACCATCTGAAAATGTATGGATTATTGGTGAAGCTTTTAGTAATCATCAAGCATGGATTGAAGGGGCTTTAGAAACTAGTAATAAAGCAGTTAAAGAATTATTAAATGAAAACTAAAATCAAAAAATTACTGAATAAAAATAGAAAATGTTAAATATTAAAGTTATTTTTTATAATTTTTTAAGCATTTTGACATTTGTATCGCATACATTGCAATTAAGTGCTCTATCTTCAAAAAAAGTAGATTGAACTTTTTCATATTTATCACCAACTGCTTGTAAATTTACATATCTATAATCTGGGTTATATATATCATTTGATTGATTATTAATGGTTTCATCAACAAAAGGTCGGTAATAAAATCCTTGATTTATGGGGTCTGGAACATATGCATCAGAAAATCCTAATGATGAATTAATATTTGGTTTATAATTAACAAATCCTTCTTGTAATGGGGTTGACCCTGTATCATTACCAACTCCAGCTTTATTTTCAACCGTTGCAACTTGTTTTTCTAATTTAGATAAAGAATCAGCCCCAACATTAAGTTTAATATTAAAATGACGTTGTCGTTTCTTACGATCTTTAATTAATTCTTCTAATTGTGCTTCAACCTTGGCTTGTGAAACTTGTTGGTCAGTCATTTTATGGTCATTGTCTGCTTTTCTAACTTCTCTGATATGTTTCATTTTATTAACAATATCTTCAAGATTTGCTATTTTCTTATCTTGCTCTTCTAATTGCATTAAGTATTTTCTATTTTTTTGTATTTTTTGATTATTTTCTTTAATTTGGTCTTGTAATTCTAATGCATCACATAATTGTTGAATTTCATTTTGGCTACTTAATAAATTAGTTACTGACCCTGTTGGGTCGTCTTCTTCTGGTGGTGCACAATATTCTTTTTTATTTTTAGTAACCATAATTTTTTGTTGAGTGTTTGTTAAACCTGTCCCTAAAATATCTACTATTTTTAATCTGGCCTGATGCGTTGGATGTTTTTTACTTGTTGGTTTAATTAATAATTCAGTTGCGATTATAGGTTTTTCAAAATAATATTGAAATACGTTACTTTCACCGCAATTTGTATTACCTTTAATATTATGAATAGTATCTGAAATTTTTGATTCTGGATAACTATACGTGATAGAAAATTCTGTTACCCATTGTTTATTTAGAACATCTCCTTGTTCTCCAGAAGAAAATATAATACTATTGATTGATTTAGGTGTTACTTGGTCATTATCACTGAATACAATTCTTAATTTAGAATCTTGGTTATTTGCTTCAGCGACCCATAATGTAGATTCTAGTAAAACACCATTTTCATTATATAATTTTGTGGACCCTAATAATGATTCACCTGAGTTATTAATAACTGCATTTGGATTAACCCCAAATATTTCTAATTTCATACCATTATCACTGAATGTATTACCAGTTGGTTGAGTTGAACATAGGCTAGTAATTTCCGATAAATTTAATGGAACAATTTTAATGTATGTTGCAAATATTGGTTGACCTTCCGATGTTATTAATCCTCCAAATTTAGTAACTTCATCAAAAGCACATGCTTCAAAAAATAAAGTCGAACGGTTTTCAGCTGTTTTTGTTGAATTTGTAGATTGATATAATATTTCTTCATAAGAATAGTCATCATTATCCGAACGACTAAAAAACGCTTTAAAAGCTTTGATACCAGATGTCACTATGTAAGTAATTTTAGTTAATTTTTTTAAATCAACAATTAAACTAGCATTGTTACCGCTCATATTAGGTAACCATCCAACATTTTGTGAATCTATAGCAATGTTTGACCCATTTGATAAACTACCAGAAGGGGAAACATTAACATTTGTTCCATCTCTTTTAATTAAAGGATTGGATCCTAGATTTACTAAATTTGGATTCATAGTAGAACAATCAGTTCCTGCAAATTTTTCAATGACTGAATTTGTGGGAATTACCTCATGTTTTTTGCTATATTTTTTTACAATTAGAATAATTAATATTACAATAATAATTAATAAAAATAGTCCTAATATTTTTGAAACAATTGATTGAGTATCGACCATTGTTAACTTAACTTTTTAATTTATGTAAAGAAATTTTATTTACATTAAAAATTATCATAACAAAACGAAAATACAAAATAAAGAAGTTTAATCATTTTTCATTCCACATATAATAGGGTTTGATGATGCATCCCATCTTTGAGAAATTAGTTTATTACAAGGTTGAACTGATATGTAACTATCAGTATTAGTCACACAATTACCAGAATCTGATTTAACCATTGTAAAAGGATATTTATATTTTTCTTTCGGATCTAAATCAAATATATCCTCAATAGTATATTTACGATAATCAGTATCATTATTTACAAAATTAAGAGTAAAATATTGATTTGGATTTTGTAAATTACACGGTTGAATAGAAGTCTTATTTAAACTATTATTTTCTAAACATTTATCATTTATATGAATTAAATATTTACTATTTGAAAGAGGTGTTAAATTTATAGGTTGTGAGTTTTGTTTTGACTTAATTGAACGAAAATTTGTTATTTTATCAGTATCTAACCCCATGAATAATGACGTTTTACTTAAATTATTAATGACCCCCTCAATCTCTTTTATTTTATCATTTTGTCCAGTTTCTCTGAGATTATGTAATTCATCATGATTTTTATAATCATCACCGATTTTTAATTCTTTTTTGACAAATTCTTTAATTTCATTAACATTAATTTCATTATAAGGTGTTATATTTTTAATATCCTCAATAGATTTAGTAAAACTATCTCTGAGGGTATTGTCCAAAAAAACATTAGGTTCAAATCCTTCTTTATTTTCTGAAACATAATGATTTAAATATATATATAATCCTAAAAATAAAATAAATAATGATATAGCAATAATTATTTTTTTCATTTTCTTATCTTTTGTTATTTCTTATTCTTATTATGATATTTTTTTGTATAATAAAATCTAAAATAAAATCTAAAACTAAATCAAAAATTTACTTAGCTGGCACATTTTTTTTTACTATTTTCGCCTAATATACCAGCCCATTTTTGTCCATTAAGACTTTCACATTTATTTAAATAGATTTCTCCGTTATCATGTTCTAAACAATTATTAGAGATTTTTGATTGAACTATATTATATGGATAAGCTTGTTGGTCAGCTGCAGTAGGATTTTTATTAAAAATAGCATAATACGATTGGTCGTCATAAATCGGATGAATTTGAAATCTTTGACCAACTGAGTTTTCTTCACATGGTTGTAATGTGTATTGATTTTTTCTATTTGTATGAAGACATTTATTATTAACATTAATTAAATAATCATTCGTCCCTGATATATTAGATACTGTCATTTTTTGATTACCTTCTAAACTATTTATATTTCCATATCTATAACCTCTTGACAATAATTCTCTTTGTGTCATAAGTAAATTATCTACTTGATTATTAATCTTTTGCATATTATTATCTTGGGATAATTGATGAGCTTTGAATAAATCAGTCTCTCTTGTAATATGTTTTTTTAATTCCTTATCTAATTCATTTTGTAATAATACATCATCTTTTGAATGGTCATATATAATTTGTTGAACTTCATTTAATTTAGTTTTATATACTTTTTTAATTTGTTTTTTTGAAGCTTCTAAATCTTTAACAAGTTCTTCAATTTGGTCTGTTAAAACATCGTTTGTATCATTATATGTTCTAGGAATAAACAATAATTTTTGTTTGTCACCCATCTCTAGGAAAATATTTATTATTCTTCTTAACTATAATAAATATTTAAATAAAATAAAAAACGTAATTATGATAATTATTAGTTTGTATTTTATATTTTGCATACATTAGTATAATACATTGTATCTAATTCTTTCAATTGTTTTTTAACATCATTTGATATTAAATCACTTTTAAGTGGGTCAAATTTAGTTGGGGCAGGTGTGGATATTTTATTTGTTGGTGATGGTGTTTTTCCAGCAGTTCCATTAGAGCTAGCATTATCTTCTGTTGCTCCAAAACTAACTGAAATATTGGAGAATATTAAAATTATAATAACAACTAATAAAAATCCAATGACTACTGATTCTTTAATTTCCATTTAAATCTTTTTTATTTTATTATTCATTAAGATTTTTTTACGATTTTTTATTTGCATTGTTCATCTAATTTATTTTCTATTATAAAAGGATTCGAACCAGAATATGTTTTAAAATCACCCGGATTTATCATATCAGCTTTTTTAATTAATTCCATAATCGTTGGTTCCTTTATAATTTGTTTATTTCTTTTATTATTATCATTTGAAACTGTGGTATTTTTTTCTTCATCATTTTTTCCACTTATTTCTGGAGGTAAAACTGATGAGGCAGATGAAACAGCTGAAGAAAATGTATTAAACAACCCAGATGCTACATTTGTTATATTTCCATTATTGTTGGAGTCCCCTTTACCTCCTTTTTGTATCATTTTTATGGTATATTTTTTTTTTAACTTCAATATACCTACCTTATTTTGATTTTTTTTAACAGATTTTATTATCTTTTTATTATGTGAAAAATTATTTTTAATCTGTTTACTTTTAATTTTTGTATTCTGTTTACTTTTAACTTTTGTATATTTATTAAGTATTTTTGTTTTATTTAATACCATTTCTAGATATACAATCTTTAATTTTGTAAAAAGAAAAAATTGAATTTGAGATAAATTTAATTTAAACTATTAACATATTGTTTTATATAATCTACTTTTTCAATGTCTAAGACTATTAAAACTGAAACTAAAGAACCTAAAGAAATTAAAGAACCTAAAGAGGAAACTCAAGAAGTTTATGATAAAACCGATTTACATAACCATATTTTAACTCGTCCTGACAGTTATATTGGTTCTATCAGTTCAATCAAAGAATCTATGTATGTTCCTGAAGAAAATGATGAAGGGCTAATTTCAATGGTTTATAAACAAATTGAATATGTTCAAGGTCTTTATAAAATTGTTGATGAAGTTATTGTTAACGCTCGTGACCAATATGTTCGATTAAATACTAGTCTTGATGAACCTCAACCTGCTGGGAAAAAGATAAAAGACATTCCTGTATCCAAAATTTGGATTAATGTTAATCAAACTGAAGGGTACATTGCAGTTAAAAATGATGGGAATGGTATTCCGATTCGTAAACACCAAACTGAAGATATTTATATTCCAGACATGATTTTTGGGCATCTTTTGACATCTTCGAATTACAAAGAAGGTGTTCGTCGATTTGTCGGTGGTAAAAATGGTTATGGTGCCAAATTGGCTAATATCTATAGCACAAAATTCATTGTTGAAACAATTGACCATTTTCATAAAAAGAAATATACACAAGTTTATCATAACAATATGAAAGACGTTGATGCTCCAATTATCATGGATAATGTAACCCAAGACCCCTACACCCTAATCAAATTCTATCCTGATTTTAAACGTTTTAAAATGGAAGGAATTACAGATGATTTTCTTCAAATGATTAAAGCTCGTGCATACGATATTGCTGGATGTACTGATAAAAAAGTCAGTGTATTCTTCAATAATTGTTTAGTTCCTGTTGGTGATTTTGAGGATTATGTAATGCTTCATTTTCCATCTGATGGTCGTAAGGAAATTATCTATAAAAAGATGAGTAATAACTGGGAAGTTGCGATTTCTCCTAATTTTACAACTGAAATGACTGGTAAACAGATTTCTTTTGTTAATGGTGCTCGCACTATTAAAGGTGGTCGTCATATCCAACATGTATTTAATCAACTTTATACCGGTATTAATGAACGTCTCAAAAAGAAAAAGATTGAACCTCTTAAGGAAAGTATTCTTCGTTATAACATGATGATTTTTGTTAATTGCACAATTGATAGTCCCGAATTTAGTGGTCAAATCAAAGAAGAATTAACAACACAGATTCGTGACCTTTATCCTAAATGTGAAATCAATGATAAATTTATTGATGATGTTTTTAAAACTAGTATTATTGATAATGCTATTCGTTTTGGTAAAGCAACTGAAGAAATTTCTACCCCTAAAGCTAAAACTGATCGTAGAACAATTCTTTTCAATATTCCTAAACTAGAAGATGCAAATGATGCTGACTCTAAACATTGGCAAGAATGTGTTTTGATTATTACTGAAGGAGATTCTGCAGCATCAATGGTTCTTAAGGGTCTTCCTAATCGTGACCGTTATGGTGTTTTTCCAATTCGTGGTAAGCTTCTAAATGTAAGCGAAGCCACAGCGGTTCAGTTGAAAACGAACGAAGAAATTGCTAATATTCGCCAAATTCTTGGCATTACGGGCAAAAAATACGTTGAAGGTCAAAAACTTCGCTATGGTCGCATTATGATTATGACTGACCAAGATTTGGACGGAGCTCATATTAAAGGTCTAGTCCTTAATTTCATTAAATCACTTGGACTTGATAAGTTCGAGGGGTTTTCTGCTAGTTTTATTACACCAATTGTTAAAGCCACCAAAGCTTCCAAGACTAAAGCCTTTTATTCGTCTCAAGAGTTTGATAAATGGCTAGCTGAAAATGAACAAGGCAAAGGTTGGAAGATTAAATACTATAAAGGGTTAGGCACATCCGTTGACAAAGAAGCTCGTGAATATTTTTCCAATATCGATAAACATTTAACATGTTATGATTGGGATGATAAATCAGACAACAGTCTTGAACTAGCTTTCTGTAAAAGTCGTGTTAATGACCGTAAGGATTGGCTTAAGAATTATGATTCACATGCTGAACCTAATTACAGTTCTAAAGTCCCGATTACTGACTTCTTTAATAAGGAATTCATTCATTTCTCGAACTATGACAATGTTCGTTCAATTTCATCCTTATGTGATGGTCTGAAACCTTCACAACGTAAAGTGCTATTTTGTGCATTTGAAAAACGTAACCTTAAAAATGAAATGAAAGTAGCCCAATTTGGTGCTGCTGTTGCTGAAACAACTGGTTATCACCATGGTGAAGTCAGTCTTTTTGGCACAATCATTAATATGGCACAAAACTATATTGGAAGTAATAATATTAATCTCTTCCAACCGGTTGGTCAATTTGGTTCACGTATGATGAATGGACAAGATAGCGCTTCACCTCGTTATATTTTCACTAAACTTTCTGAAATTACAAGCATGCTTTATAATCCAATTGATACTAAATTGCTTACTAAACTTAAAGATGATGATGGTGCTTCGATTGAACCTGAATGGTATGTTCCTATTTTACCTGTTTGTTTAATCAATGGAACTATTGGTATTGGAACCGGGTTTTCAACTGGTCTTCCATCATTTAATCCAATTGATATTATTAAAAATCTTCGTCTATTGATGAAAGGTGAAGACACGCAAGAAATGACCCCATGGTTTCGTGGTTTTACGCGTAATAGTGCTATTAAAAAGATTGGTGAATGTCGTTATGTGGTTAAAGGTCGTTATTCGGCTGACCCTACAACTGATATTCTTCATGTTACTGAATTACCAATTGGTATTTCGACTAATGCTTATAAAGAGTTTCTTACTAGCCTTTTAATTGTAAAAGCACCTGTCAAAAAAGATAAAGACGGTAAAACTAGTCCCAAACGTTCGTCTTCGAACCACTACAAAATTAAAGATTTCCGTAATAATTCGGCTGGTAATAAAGTCGATTTTACAATCTTTTTTGAAACTGATACACTTTGTCAATATCTAGTTGATTCAACAACTGCTGATAAAGATGGTTTAACAACTTTTGAAAAGAACTTTAAACTAGGAACAACCCTTTCGTTCCCTGGTAAAATGGTTCTTCGTGATCGTGAAGGTAGTCTAGTTGTTTATTCATCAATTGACGATATTCTCAAAGAATTTTACAAACTTCGTGTCGAATTTTATCAAAAGCGATATGAAATGTTGCTTAAGGATTACAAAGAAGAAGCTGATTTAATTAATATTAAAGCTAAATTCGTTAAGGATGTGATTGAAGGTCGTGTTGTTATCTTTGAACCTGAAAAGAAGAAGAGTTACAGCAAGGCACATATTTCACTACAACTCGAAAAGCTAAAATATCCTAAGATGTTGGGTAAAGTTCTGATTAAAGTTGAAGATTTAACTGATGAAGAACAAGAAACAGCTGATTATGATTATTTGCTTGGTATGAAGATTTATTCGCTTACTAAAGAACGTGTAGAGGAATTAATGGCTGAAATGAATGCTATCATGGATAAATATAACACTCTCAAGGAAAAAACATCAATTGACCTTTGGGAGGAAGATATTAAAGAATTTGAGGTCCAATATACTAAAGACCTTAAGGAATTTGAATCAGAATTAGCTAAAGAGTTTGAATGGGGGTCTACAAATGACTCAACACCTAAAACTCGTGTTCGGTCTAGCTCTGCTAAATCAACGACTAGCACAGCATCCAAAAGTAAATCTAAAAAAACAAAGAGTGAAGAGACAACACCATCTATTAATCTAGATGATGATGATGAATCAATTCCAGATGATATTGAAGAAGAAGTCACAGATGTTAGTAGTAAACCGGAAACTAAACCAAAAGTAGTAAAGAAGACTTCTCCCAAAGCAAAGAAAACTGATGAGGAGAAAGAAGAAAAGGTCGTTAAGGTTGTAAAAGTTGTTAAAAAAGTAAAAAAAACAACTGAAACATCAGATGATGCTTAAATCATAGCAACCTATCATTTAATCTTGAATCTTGAATCTTTAATCTTTAATCTTTAATCTTTTATATTTTATATTTTTATTTATCATTTTCTCATTATTGTTTTGTTGGAAAACATTGGTTGATAAAATTATCTAAATACATTTTTTCATTTTCTAGACACATCTTATTATAATTTTCAACATTTATAATTTTAGGTGTTCTAGTATCATGTTTAACTATTTTATCATATTTTTCTTTATTTGGAATATTTTTAAGAAGTGATACATAACTAGAATTGGATTTTTCATAATATTCAATGTGACCATTACCTCTGCCTTTATTCAGTGAATCAATGATAGGAATTAAATTACCAATTCGGTCAATATCTATTTCTTCTGATTGTTCCCAAGAACTACTAAATGGTGCTATATGTTCAATTGAATATTTGTTATCTAAGTAAATAGTAGATACATATTTATTATAGTAAAACGATGTTAAACAATGGTCAATGAATTTTAATGTTCTACGTTTTGATTTTTTATTTTGACATGTTACAGGTTGATTATTTTGTTTGATGATAATTTCAACAACTTCTTTAAAAACCTTTTCAGTAACTTTTTTACTAGTATCTAGCTCTCCTTTCATAATTTTTGTGGCTTGACCTTCAATATAACCACCTCCAGCTTCATAATGGAAAATGTCATGATTAGTGTATAATTTTATGTTGTCATGGTCTTTAATATCCTTCAGCAAAATATGATATAATATACATCTTGTTGAATAATCAATAATATCTTGTTCTAGTTTATTATTTTGTAAATCATTTATAATAGAAATTATTATAATGAATATATTATTCTTACCTAGAAGTGAATTTTTAGCGCGACAACTTTTATTAAATAAACGTTCATTAATTTTTTTATTAAAGATTTTATTCATGCTAGAATTAATAATTTTAACCGCTCTAATAATTTCATTAATAAATATATTTACATTTTCATCATTAAATTTATTTGGGTGTAATCCATCAATTACATTTTCAGAATTATGTAGTTGACGATAAATTTTGAAATAAAGCGAAACATCGGAAGGGTCGAATAAAGGTATAATACCTTCAGAAATACTTGAACAATAATTTTGTAAACCAACCATAATATCAAATGAATTTATTTTAGTTTCATCGAATTCACTGCTATCTAGAATTTCATCATTTTGTTTAGTTGAATAATAATCTTTAATAGATTGTTTTATACCATGAACAATTAAAACATTTTTATTTTCAATTGTAATATAGTTTTCAATTAAAATAGAAGCGAGTAATTCGGTTTCCGATAAGCAATGATTATGTTTATTGATATTTTGAAAAATCATACATAATTCTTCAAAAGTTGCTTTTTTAAAGATATTTACATTGATAATAACTGTTTGGTCAAAATTATCATTATTATCAAATAATAGTTCTTTTTGAATTGCAAAAATAGCTAATTCAATGTTATCTCTTTCATCAATATTAGTTATTTTATTTAAGATAGTCTTAATTTCCTGATTTTTTTCATATAATGATTTGAAGTGTTTTAATCTACTAAGTTTTTCATAATCTAAATTGGTTAAAAAATGAATAAATTTTTCTTTATCTTGAGTTGTAATAATGTTTTTAATTACAAAAGTATCTAATAGTTCACTAAATGGTTTCAAATATTCAGGGTAAATAATTAAAGGAGTTTGCATAAATGTGATAATAGCATTAATCCGATTATTACCATCAACATTTACATATCTAGTGATACTTTCACCATTGATAATTTTATTTTCTTCACCAAATGAAATAGGGTCGATTGTGTTTTTCGTATCAAAAAGAAAGTCAATATACTCACGATAATTTGGTTTAGGTTTTCCATTTATAACAGGCTGAACTGTCCACCATTTCTTTCGTTGAAATTTTGGTTTAATGATATTTTTTTTATTTTTAAGCAATCCTCCAACAGTCCATTTATCATTGCTTATTTCCAATTCACTAGAACTAGAAAGTGATGTCATTCTAAAATTTAAAATCTTAAAAAAAATACTTCAATAAAACTATTTCAATTTTTACTTTTAATTTTGTTTTTTAAACACGTTCTGATTCTAGATTCATGTTTTGTTCTTTAGTTGTTATTTTAAAGAAATAAACATTTTGTAAATCCATATTAATAAATCTACCACTGTCATATGTTGTAATTGAACTTATAGTTGATGGAGTATCTAGAACAGTTGTTTTAAAAGTAGTATACCATGAATATTCTGTTAAACCGCCTGTTGTTTTATCTAAATAAGCTGGTCTAGCAATATGTATTTCATTTCTCATAAATTTGGTTGGATCTGATGAACTAGTAGCTAGAATTCTATGTCCTTTTTCTCTATTTATAAAATTATTAAACTCAGAACAATTAGCGATTGCTGTTTTATAATGTTTATAATTACGAAAAATAATAGTATCTGATTTTTTATATTCAGTATCTGAAAAATAATCTTTTGTTCTAATAATTAAAATATTATTACGGTCATCACTAGAATCATATGTATTTTGATATATGAATTTAGGGTCTACTGTGTCATTAATGTTAGTAACAATGTCACCTGAAGGTTTTTTCATTTTAATTGTTAAATTAGTTAAGGAACTTAAAGGGGCTGGAGAAAATCGTTTTGCCCACATACCAGCTATTTTATATTCGACTGATTTTGAAGATGAATTCGCAGTGTCGTAAATTCTTAAAAATGGCGTTATAACTGCAAATGCATTGGATAAATTTTTTGAAGTTCCTTCCATTACATCATTTATTTCATCTATTTCTATGGTAAAATATGTTTCAGGGATAATATTCTCAGTTAAAGAAGCCGAATAATCAATTTGTCGTTGAACTACTGGCATCATGACACTCATTAATTCAATTGAAACTATATTTTTAAAAGAATTATACAAAGCCAACCCTCTTTGACCTAGTTCAACTATTCTTTCCATACCAACAATCTCACCATATGGTAATTCTGGTTTATAAGCTGGATAATAATATCCATTTCTATCAGTCCATCCACTAATATTCGGGTCTCCTTTTAATCCTTGTGATGCTTGTGTAGATGTTGCAGGGATTGTTGGGTTATTTTGATAAATAGGAATATTAATAATAGTATTACTAGAGGGAGAAAATTTTAATTGAAAATTATATTGAGTTGTGGTTGTATTATCTTCCCAATTTCGGTCAAAGCTTGAAATTATTATGAAATGAGGATTTTCTTGATATGTTTTTATTTCTATATCTTCTTCAGATTCATCATCATCATCTTCTTCATTTAAATCAATATCATGTCTATTATAATTTTGGTCAATAAAACGTTGGTTATATAATACCTTTGCTTTTTCAATATCTTGTAAATTCTTACGATATTGATTTGGATTTGTCATTTGTCTTTGGATAGTTTGTTGTTGTTGTAACATTCTTTGTTGTTTCTGCATTTCTACCATAGCTTGTATTTGCTGTTGGTTCATTTTGTATTTTGTAATTGATATTTAAATACAATCTATTTTCTATACTATATATTTATTATTATTTTAAACCTTTACACACTTTACAAAAAAACAAGTATTAAAAAAATAAAATTTATAAAATATATAATTCTAGATATACTAGAGTCTTATTTTTTCTTTTTATAAAACACTAACCTAGTATCTAGAAATACTCTTTTTAAAATACTATTATTAAAAATAAAATTTATAAAATATACAATTCTAGATATACTAGAGTCTTATTTTTTCTTTTTATAAAACACTAACCTAGTATCTATAAATACTCTTTTTTAAAATACTATTATTAAAAATAAAATTTATAAAATATACAATTCTAGATATACTGGAGTCTTATTTTTTCTTTTTATACAACAATAAACTAGCATCTAGAATTTAATGATATCAAAAAAAGAAAAATATTTAATAAAAAATTATTATGAGGTTATGTCAATAAAATAGAATGTCATAGATATTATAACTAAAACCATGCCTGATGTAGCAATTCTAGATTCTTTTGTTAAGATTTCTATAATTTGATAAAATACATTTATTATTTTATTAAAAAACCCCATAGTATTTTCACCAGAAATACCTTGTATTTGTCTTTGAAGTCTATCTTTATAATCTTTAATAGTTGCTTCATTTAAATCTAGATTTTCAATTAATTGATTGTCAAAGGGTTCTACTTGGGTCTTCGAGTAACTAGAATTACCATCTAATTTAATATTTGTTAAATCATTTATAATATTATAAAAGTCATCCGATGCTTTATTAAAGATACTAAAATTATTAACCGCTCTTTTTTTATCTTCTTTTTCTTTTAAATTACTTAAAATATTTAATGGTTCTAGTTTTTTAATTTCTTGATTTTTTAATATGTTATTATAATTTGCTAATTGAATATCATAAACATTTGACAAATCTGATTGTCTATCAACAACTATTTCATCCATTTTTAAATCATCTTTTTGGTCAGTTGTATCTATTTTAGAAGTTAATCCCTGACAATCTTTAATAGATATACTTTCCGTTTGACATTTATGATATTTCATAGCATATGTAATTAAATCTAATAATAAAATATTTTGAAAACCAAATAATTGATTTACATATTTATCTTCTTCTTCTTGGGACATTTTTTTTAAAGCAATATTATCTATATTTGATTTATCAGTAACTGGATTAGAATCTGTTTTGCTACGATAAAAGCATTTATATTCCATTTTCTTATTCATTAATTCCTGATATTTAAGTTTTAATGCACCACATCTTTCAGGTTCTTTCATATTCAATAAATTTGTATCACATTTATCAGCATTACATGCGACATATTTAGCTAAATATTCTCTTAATGATGTATTATTAAATAAACAAAATCTAGCAATTGGTGCTATTTCTGAAACAACAGAAGATTTAAATTTTTCAGTCAGAAAAAGTTTCATATCATCAATATGATTTGTTAATGGGTCCCAAAAAGTGTGATATAAATTACGATTATAAATAAATTTAAATATTGGTGGACTTTCTTGAATTTTACTAATACTAAAGCTAGCTGGTAAGAAACATTGACCTAATCCGGTTCCATTTATTAAAACTGATTTAACATCATATCCTGACCACCATGAATTTAACGGACTATTCAATCGTAAATAATTATCTAGATATACTTCTGAAAAATCTGTATGTTGATGAAATATTAAAAAACATAATATGTCATCGAATATATTGATGACGCGATGATTTAAATCAAAAATTATGTTTTCTAATAGCATTTTTTGTTCTTCTTCTACAGTAGTTTTACGTTCAATCCATTTTTTAAAAAGATTCATTCTTTCGATTAATGTAAATTTTTTCTCTAAACCAGATGGTAAATTTATTTTCGTATCATATTCTGGATTTAAACTAAAAAAGTCATTTTGACTCATTTCATCAATTTTACGATATAATCTTGATAAATTAAAAGAACTAGATGTTCTAATTAAAAAATAATCACCATTAGGTAATTGATTACTTTTAACTAATCCATCAATACTTTTTTTTGATAATAATGCTGACCAATATTCCCAATTTCTAGAAGGGTCTGATATAATTCTTTGAAGAATAGTCACATTTTTATCAGAATCAATAGGAGTTACAAACCATTGGTCATTATCTTTATTAGTTTTGAAGTATAATTGTTCAGTAGTTTTCATATATAATAATGTATAAATAGGCATGTCATATAAATCAGATTTTGCTAAATATTTCATACCTTGCCAATAATTATCACCATAAACTTCTTTTAAATTAGTTTCTGATTGAGCTAACATTGATAAGCCATAATTTCTTAAAAAATCTTTAGATTTATTTGAAATCCAATCATATTCTAGATACATAGTTTTATTTAAATGAAAATTTTTACGGAATGAACCTATTTGAGCATCTTCTTCATCTGCTGTTTTATATAATTCTTTTGGTTTAACTAATTCTTCCTTTCTAGAAAATGCAATTATACGTTCTTCATTTTTTTTATCATTGGGATTAATTGTAAAATATATATCATTTAATAAAAGAAATCTAGTAACTACCCTGAATTGGTCATTACGTAAAATAGGTGTTAAATTTAATTTTATTTTTTTACGGTTTTTTTCAACTAAATCACGAACAGATGTTAATTTATTGTTTATTATAATTGCATTTGCAAATTCTTGATTATCTAATAATAAACCTAATAATGAAGTAAATTTAACCATTTCTATCTCAATATCTACATTTTCGTTTACAAAAGTTTCAAAATATTCAGCTTCTCTTTTTTTACCTATTGTCCATATTAAAGCAATGAATAATATTGAAAATAATATCCAATATTTATATTTTTCAAATTCCATTTTGCTTAATTCCGTTTTAGTGAATTATGAGAAAAAAAACAAGTGAAAAGAACTAGTTAAAATATGACGATAAATGAATTACTATAAAATATAAAAAAATCAGAATGGTTAAGAATATTTTTATTTTTTCTTATTAATAAATAAAAATATTCTTAACCATTATTAATCATGTCAGGATTAAACTATAGTAATGTTAATTTCAATCAAAAATTTGAAAATTATAAGAATGGTCGTGTAATTTTATATCAAGGACAAAATTTTGTACCTTATGAAAGTTATGTGGGTTCGAGACAACCTCAACAATGTTTTAGTGAAAGTATAAATCATTTACATACGCCAACTTCTTTAACTGAAGCCTATTTTTCACGAGAAAATGTAGATACCATCCAAAATGAAATTATTAAAAGAATCTACAACCAAACAAATTATGTAATTAGCAGACAATCTGATACTAATTTACAAATAATTATGCGTTCTATTTATTTGCAGTATGGTAAGAATCTTCCTTGTCAAATAAAAGAACAAGTTTTAGAATTAAACGAAGAAGTTTATAAAGAATGTTTACGTATTATAATCCCAAATATTCAACAAACTATAGGTTACAGAAATGACCTTAGTAAATTACCACAAACAATGGAAAGAGCTATTAATATTAGTAGCAAAGGAACAAAAACACTTTATGATAAAGTAGGTTTCTAATATCAAAATTAAAAATGAAAAGAGGACTAACATGTAACTAGAATTACATATTATGTTCTAGGTATTGAATAGTCTTCTAAATTTTTAAGTTTTTAAGTTTTAATGTTTTAATTTTCAAAAGAAACTAGAAATATAACTAATTTTAACAATTCTAGTTATACATGTTTTGTTATGTTTAGTTCATTTTCTAGGATATATTTGAATAATGATAAAAAAGGTTAAAAAAAGTAAAAGTAAAAGTAAAAGTAAAAGTAAAAGTTTAGATATTTAGGATAGATATGAAAACATAGCAGCATTATTTTTTTCAATTTTCATAATTTTTTCATTTTCCCATTCAATCTTAGCTTGTTCGATTATAAAGTCACGTTCTTGTTGTTCACGTTCCCATTTAATTTTTTCTTTTTCTAATATTGTTTGTAACTCTTGTTCTTGACGAGCTTGTGAAACCTTACGTTTCAAATCACTATCATCATCATTTAAATATATGTTTTGCCCTTTTACTGTTTTTTTATTTGGATTATAAACTGCATTTTCAAGTTGATTTAATCTAGTATGAATATGATTAATATTATTTTCCATATTAGCTAAAGCTTGAATCATTACACCAAGTTTATTATCTATTTGATGCATTATATTAGCTAAATATTCACCAATTTGAATTTGTAAATCATTTTGAGATTGTTGTAAATTATTCATAATGTTTATGTAATGTTTATATATGTTATCAAATAATAAGTTTTTGCTTTTCAATTTTATGCGAACAGAACTTTTATTTATTTTATAATCAAATATTAAAAAATAGATATCAAAGAAATATAAATGTCCATAGAAGATAATAAAATTCAAAACCTAGATTCATTTTTTGATACTAAAACAGATGAAAGTCCTAAGAATTCTAGTCCATTAAGAGATGATTATGACAATATGTATTCCAATTATAATTTTAATCAAGAATACCAATATGTCATTGAACAATCAAAATTATTACAAAAAACAGAACATATTGAAATTTTTAAAATTATTGATAAAAATGGAGATGATTATACCACCAATGAAAATGGTGTATTTATTGCTTTAAATAAATTAAAACCAGAAACATTAAAACAAATTACCCAATTTATTGAATTTTGTTTAGATAATAAATCCAAATTACAAGAAGATATTAATCAGAGAGATACTATTCGTGAAATCATGAATTGTCAAACTGATGAAGTTCGGGGGTTTAATAAAATGTTTTTAATCAATGAAAAAAATTGAAAAGATATAAACTTATTATATATTTTATAATCTAATCATAAATAATTACTTTATTACTTTCCTTGTTTTTAAAATGCTTAGTTGCCGAGAAATTTGTAAATCATTATCTAATTTTGAAGGTGAACAAACTTTTAAACTTGAAAATCATAATATTCTTTTTGAACAATCAATTGATTTTTCAAAAAAATATCTTGAACTAGTTGAAGATAAAATTAAAGAAAATGCTTGGATAGACCCTAATCTTAATCCAGATAAATTTAAACAATTAAAAAAAGATAATAAAGAAAATAAAGAAACTAAAGAAAGTGAGGAATCACAACTAGAAAATAACGATAATAATGCTAGTTGCACTTATTTAAATTATAAAATCCATCAAACTGTTGTTTTACCAGAAGAATTATTAAAAGTAATTGATAAAGAACGTCATGAAGAGCTTTATTACTATGGAATGAAAGGTCCAGACTCATTTCTAGCATCTGTTTTATTGGCTGTTGAAACTAATTATTGGCTTCAACATCGTAAAAAGAAAAATGAATATGCTGATCAAATTAAAACCACATTTAGCATTCAGAAACATGATATTTTACGTGATTTACCTAAAGATTCAAAAGGTAATGATTATATTGCTAAAATAAATTCCTCAGATTTCCCAGAACATATTGATAGTGACAAATCAATTGAATTACAATTTTTAATTTGTTATAATTTTAAAATTAACCTATTAATTATTGATTTGAAAGATAAGACTGGAGTTTTTGCATCAGACTGGGATTCCTCGAAGAATACACTTGTTCTTATTAAAGATAACATAACTTTCCTACCTATTTTATCAAACAAAATTCCTTATTTTACATCTGATGAAATTATGAATTTTCAAAAAGAATTTAATATTCTTTTCCCAGTTAAAATGCAATTAAAAGATTCTGGTGATGAAAAAGCTAAAGGAAAACGTGGTAAAACAAAGACAAGTAAAGATGAAGAGTCTTTAATCATGATATCAAAAGCGGAACAACTAGATTCAGAAGATATTCGAAAGAATATTAAAGTTGAACAAATTCTTCCTTTAGCTAAATATCAATTAAAAGATTTACAGGAAATTGCTGAAAAATTATGTATTGAAACAGAACATAAAAAATATGGTGGTGATGCAAAAACTATTAAATTAACAAAGAAAACTAAAAAAGATTTGCATGATGATATTATTGAAAAAATAAAATCACTAAATCAATCCAAAAATTAATAATCTAATGAGATTTTACTAAATATTTTGATATTTTATTTTCTATGGTTTTTTGTCTCTTTTTTTTATTTTGTTATTTTGAAGAAAATAATATAATATTATAGTAAGTAAAGTTAATTAGATATGAAGTTCAATAAACAAACGAATGAAAAACAACGGGTGCTTGACCTTATTAAAAAAGCACACCTTAATAAGAATTTTGAACTTGAGGCTTTGATTTATTATCAAGGTTTAGAAAAATTAATTAAATATGACGATTTCATTTCATGTCTTAAAAGATTAAAGGGACAAAAGGGATTTAAATTATATCCATCGGTTGAAGTGATTAATATTAATTTCAAAGGTGATTCCAAATACAAAAATATCCGTATCTCAGTTTCTGGAAAGGAAACTATTAAATTTTTCTGTGCTAATGGAAAATTAAAAGACCTTGGTAGCAACATCAAATATTATCATAAGGAAAATATCATTGATGAAACAGGAAAAATTAATCGTGTCAATATCGAAGATTATAACATTCGGTTTAATCTTAAAGAAGAACGTCCGATGGATGAAGGAAACGAATTAATTCGTGACCTTTTAAGTCATTGGGATGAAGTTCCTAAATTTTTCAGATATAAAAAAATTATTTCTTTTGAAACAGAAGATGGGCTATTTCGTAATGACTTTGCTATTGTTAAAGAATCAAAAAATGAAACAAGAGAAATGAGTGTCGCCGATGTTCGTAAACATAATCTAGAAGAATTAGTTGTTAAACCAGAAAATGTAAGAATTTTTAAAGATTGGTGGAATAGAATGAAAACACAACCAAAAAGTATGGTAAATGTCTCTAATCAACCTGTTTATTATCAATCTTTTCAAAAGTCAGGAACATTGGAAAATAAACCTTATTATGAAATCGAAGTTGAATATCTAGGTAACCAAAAAGGACAAAAAACACTAGGTGAACATGATATTTTAGTTAAATTTGTCGAATTAATTGGGGTTCATCTCCAAGCAATTCAACATAGTTATTATATTATTAGCAAATCAGAAATTGCTAGTGTTAAATATGATTTCCAAAATTTAACCGAAACAAGAGGTAAAAATATTTTCAAAGCTCCTTTACCAAACACTGTTGAACTTAATCACCTAGAACAATTAACAAATAGACAATATTTAGATGAAACAAATCATACTATCCGTAAGAACTTTTTCGTCACAGAAAAAGCAGATGGTGAACGTCAATTATTATTCATTGATTCCCATGGTGAATTCTTTTTTATCAATCGACAAAGTATTGTTCGTAAATTAGGGATTAAAATGCCTGAATTAGCGGCTACCTTATTAGATGGTGAATTTCTTGAAGATAAAAATCTTTATATGATTTTTGATGTTTATTTCTTTCAAGGAAAAGCAACTTGGAGAGAAATTTTCGAACCTAGATATGAAGTAATGAAAAAGGCTTCATTATTTCTTAGAACAAATATTGAAAAACCTTCATCTTCAATGGAAGTTAAAAACCAAATGATGTTTGGTCATAAAGTCTTTTATCGTGGTGATACAGTATTTAATAAAAATCCATCTCAAATGGACGAATCTTCACATGACACTCTTATTTTTGATGTTTGTAAAAAAATACTTAATCAAGTTAATGTAAAACAAGGTGGATTATTAGAAATTGGACATCAATTCAGCTATAATGTGGATGGTTTAATTTTTGTTCCTTCAAATCTATACGTGGGTCAAGATGATTTAAACCATAATATTAATAATTTTACTGAAGCTGCTAATTGGATGAGAACATATAAATGGAAACCACCAATTAATAACTCAATTGATTTTGAAATCAGAGTTTTTCATCCAAAAGGTCCTTCATCAACCAATGATGAATATTATAATGGTCAGCTTTATCGTCAAGTTATATTATATGTCAATTATCAATCAGACTTTCATTTTAGATATAATGCTCAAAGAACTCTCAATGAAGGCCTAGGTGCATTCAATGGATTACAACCTTTCTCACCAAATTTCCCTTTTATTGGATATAAAGACCATAATAATCAATTAGTTGAAGAAGGTTCAATTGCATGGATTCCAGTCAATAATACAGGAAGTATGATTACATATGAAGGGTCTCTTGTTCAAGATGGTGATGTTATTGAATTTTCATATGATTTAAATAGTAAATTAGTTGAACGTTGTTGGAAACCATTACGTCATCGTCCTGGTAAAGGTGCTAATGGATATCATACAGCAATGAACATTTGGCGTTCAATTCATAACCCAATTACAACTAAAATGATTATTGGAACTGAAGATATACCAGATAATGATATGTATTACCAATCAAATGTTGAACGTGGTGAACTTTATTTATTTGAAATGAATAAATTCCATAATTTTGTTAAGAAACGATTATTTGACCATATTGGTAAAGATAAGAAACGTCCTAATATTTTAGATTTAGCATGTGGTAAATTTGGTGATTATTATAAATGGATTCCTTTGAATCCAAATTTTGTTCTAGGCATTGAATATTCACAAGACAATATTAATAATTATAAAAATGGTGCAGCAACTAGAGCTTTAATAGCAGAAGAAGATAATCAAAAGCTTAAAAAGTTGAATTCAAATGTTATGGTTGTATGGGGTGATTGTTCAAAACCTATTAATACAGGTGAAGCTGCAATGGATGACCTTAATAAATATTATTTAAATGTTCTTTATGGTGATGTTGATATTACTGATTATAATAAATTAGGTAAATTATCCGGTAAAGCTTTACAAAAGTTTGATATTACAACATGTCATTTTGCAATTCATTATTTCTTTGCTGGATATGATAATCTTAACGGCTTCTTAAATAATGTTTATCAAAGCCTAAAGACTAACGGATTTTTTATTGGAACATGTCTTGATGGTAAATCTATATATAATAAATTTAAAACAACTAAAAAGAATGTATTGGAAGAATACCAACCAGCAACAAAAGATATGCCAGAAAAATCTCAATTAATTTGGAGAATTAAAAAGGATTATGAAGATACTCATGATGATAAAGGTGAAATGCCAGATGATGAAACTTCACTAGGAATGAAAATTTCGGTTGATGTTGAATCAATTAATAAAACAAGTCATGAATATTTGGTTAACTTTGATTATTTAGTTAAATTAATGTCTGAATATGGATTTGATTTAGTTGACAGTAAATTATTTCACGAAGTTCCAAGTTCAATGTTAGAAGAATTTTATGCCGAAAATAAGATTTTTGGTCCAAAATTAAGAAATAAACCAAAAGTGCTAGAATATAGCATTTTACATCGTTGGTTTATCTTTGTGAAAAGAAATATTCAATCCGACTCATCTGATGAAAATAAAGAATCACCAGATGAAGGATTAACAATTAATGAAAAACAAGAAATAGAAAATCCATATGTTTCTACAAAATACTCGCCAGAACCAAAACCAAAATTAGAAACAGAAACAGAAACAGATATAGAAGAAACAGAAGATTATTCAGTAAATGCTGAAGAAGATGATGATGAAAAAGAAAATAATCAAAAAAATATTGAGTTAGATATTAAAGAATTGGCTTTAGAAAGTGTTGCACTTTAATATTATTTTACGACATGGTTGAAATATTAAATAAATAGTTATATATACGTTCTGATAAAACAGGACCTAATTTTCTTTTTTTCCCATTACTGATGGGAATTTCTAAATCCATTAACATTTTTACTCTTTTTGATTCTTCAATTTCAAAATATGATTTTATCAAATTTGCAATTGATTTATATTTATCTAAAATTAGGTTTGCATTTTGAATTGACATACCAGGAATTTGTGCTAATTGCAAAATAGAACAATTCTCAGCAGTTAGGTTATCTTTCTTTTTCATTTTTATTGTTGAAAGATATTCTAGATTATTATTTTCTTTCTCTTCACCATTAGCTGTTTCAGTTTCATTATCATTTGACGATAATAGTGATAAAGAAACCAATGTAGGGTCCTTTTCTTCTAATTTTTTAATAATTCTTTTTAAAAAGAAAATTGTTTCTTCAATATCTTCAAATTTTAAGACAGTTAAATGGTCTCGAAATATTGTATTTATTATCATTCCATATAAAGTTTTTAAGTGACCTGGAATATCATTTAAACTACCCTCTAAAATATACATTATTTTAGCATTCGGAATACCTGATTCTATGAGTCTTTTCTTTTGTTCACGATATCGACCATCATTTACAGAAGCAATTAAATCATTCATGGTTTTACGTTCAATCAATAATACTAGATTTCCGTTATATGTTATTTTAATATCACCTAAATCCAAATTTAAATAGTCTGCATTCGGAAATGCAACTTTTAAGTCTTTTTCACGATGGTCAATTGTTAAAGATATAGATGTCATTCTATTCAAGTTATTATAATTACTATAAAATACTTTAAGCTAAAAACAAAAATTAACAAAAAAATAAAAAAATATGAATTATGATGTTGCTATTTCTTGCAAATCGGTATCAAAATCTTCATAATATTTATTAACCAAAACAAAATTTTCTAATATGTCACTAGATTTTGCACGTTTTGGTATTTCACTTAACATTCTTTCTATAACACTTTCAAAGATTTTTCTTATTAATTTTGAAGCTTCAGATGAACCATTAAATACTTTCCATGATTTTGATTTTTGATACTCAACTGGAAATTGAATATCTAATGGGTTTTCACCATTATTTTTTTTATTTAATAATTTCCAAAAAAGTATCCCTAAAGCCCAAATATCAGCTTTCTTTGCTAAATATAAATATATACTATTTCTAGTTTGGTCTTTTGATAATCTTTTTATTCTAGCAACTAATTCACTGATATTAAATTTTTCTGGTGGGTTAATCAGAAAATCCAATGTCTGACAAAAATAATCATCTAAACGACTATTTTGTTTACTAGAATCATAAGAAATACCAATATATTTTCCACATGAAACTGCAAAATCTGTTATTTTAACATCTAAGATTTGACCATTTACATAGTTAACATAAATATTTTCGGGATTCAATCCTCTATGAGCGACTCCTTTAACATGAATATAATTTATTGCAATTAATAATTTATACATTAAAACACATATTAAACGACAATATTCACCATATGTTAAGTCTTTTATTTGACTTATGAATTTTTTTAATGTCATTCCAATTGGTAACTCTTGAACAATAATCAAATAATCCTTAGTTAATTTGACATTGTAACAAATCGAAATATATTTTTTGCTACTTACGAATTTTGATAAATATTTTATAAATCCTATTTCTAGCAATAACTGATTAAAATTAGGAGTATCTTTTCTAGGTATAACTTTAACCAAAACATTTAAATTCCTTTTATTATTATTATAAATACCTTGATATACTGAAGAATTATGTTCATATCCAATATGATTATTTAAAGCTAATTTATTATTAAATTCACCTAAAATAATTTGCTGTAGAGTTTCCATTATGTTAGTATCCAATTTAATATTCATATTAGAATTTAAATTATTTGAGGAAAAACATAAAAGAATAAAACAAAAATATGTTGGTTAATTCCTATTCCTATTAAATTGTAATATATTGTTATTAGCATTTATACCATATTCTAATAGGGTCCGTTCTGTGTCTACTAGTCTACGTCTAACATGTGGTATACTAAAATAAAAATCATCTATCCTTAATTGACCCATATCGGCCATTGCTGCAGTATTATTATAGAAGGCTAGATATGTTTCTTTTAATGACTGAACTGTCGTATTAACAATGTCAACATCTCCATGATATGTAAATCCTGACAGATGATGGAGAATAGTTATATTAATAATATCATCACCTGGGCGTCCCCCTTTCATTTTTTTATATCCTCGTTTTTTATGACTTTTTTTATTAACTCTTTTTGAAAGAGTTTTTTTATTTTTAATTGATTTTGATTTTTTGATAGGCATTTGTTATTTTAGTTATATAACAGAAAAAAAAATAAAATAAATCAAAAATAAACATTACATTATCATGAAATATTTTTAAACAATTAACCCCGCATACCCTTAACATATAACGTCAGATCAGTAGTTATACCAAACTTATTAAGTGGGTCATCATAATCTGTTAATTTAACATTAAATCTATCAGGTGTTGCACTCACCAAGTAAAAATTTATAATTCCACTACCTGGTTTAACTCTTTCTTGTTCTATAATATCTTCATAAATTTTATGACGACTATTTTTGTTTCTTTCACCGATGTGCTGAAAAAACATTGTTATTAAATTATTTGCAGTTGTTGTCTCTGTGTTAACATTTAATGCTACATTTACATATCCTCCTTCTGAAAAGAGAACAACCTTTATCATAGCACCACCCCTCATATTTTTTTTTACTCTTTTGTTAAGAGTTTTTTACTTTTTTTATTTTTTTTAATTTGTGATTTTTTAATTGAACGAACCATTTTTTAATTTTTATTTTATTAAATAGAAAAAAATAAAACACAAAGAATATTTATCTTCTGTCTCTAGGAAGCTCTGTATAAAGAAATTTTGGTAAAATTGACCCCACAGTAGTATCCATGTCTAGTGCATTAAGAGGGGTTCCCCGGTCAAAAACAGCAGCAGGAAGACGCTTTTTATCACTTAAACATACAGGTGGTCTCTTTTGAGGAACATCCCAACATTTAGGGGGTTGCATTTGAAAACCTGGAACAAATGTTTTCATTTTACATGATGGAATAAAATTACCATTCTTATCTAATCCAGCCTGAGGAGAAGGTTCATCTTCATATTCAGGAGGACGATAATTTCTATTTCTATCATCATATTCATCATTATTATCATTTCTTCTATCTCTTCTTGGAGGATTAAATGATTCATATGTGGTTCCATAATTACCACCATAATTAATGTCACCCGTTTCAGGATCTTTTTGACAATCAATGCATGAATTTACATTTGGCATACTAGCATCCATTGCTGAATTAGATAAAGCTGTATTCCAGGGGTCAGTTAATGGTCCATTGGATGTTCCACCTGTTGAAAAATTGTATCCTGTATTAAAAATGTATTGTTGTATGGCTGCTTGAAGATTTTCTTGAGACATATTAGGAAATAATGATTGAATAGCATTACCTAATCCTGTATTACCAGCATCCATTTCATTATTCTTTTTCTTTTTGATAATAATATTTGGATGAAAATAGTTATTGGGTCCTTCACCCCCAATTTGAGAAATATTAAATCCTTTTCCATTGTTAGGGTAAATTGGAAAATTACCAGTTACTGGATTTGGTTCATTAGTTCTTGATGGAACCCCTATAACAGCCGGTGGTGGAGTATCAGTTGTAGAACCAGAAGTGCCACCTGTAGCAGCACCACCAGTAGAAGCTCCCCCAGTAGAAGCTCCACCTGTAGTAGAACCACCTGTAGTAGAACCACCAGTAGAAGCTCCACCTGTAGTAGAACCACCAGTAGAAGCTCCACCTGTAGTAGAACCACCAGTAGAAGCTCCACCTGTAGTAGAACCACCAGTAGTAGAACCTGCATTCATGGCTGCTAATTCGGCGGCTGCTCTATCTTCTTCTGCTTTTTTGGCTTTGGCAGCTTCAAATCTAGCTTTCATTTTTTGCTGTGTTGCTTCTCGAGCTAATTTAGCTTTTGCTAAAGCTTCTAACAGAGCTTTTTTCTTATCTTCTTCTGGTGTAAAATGTTCATTTAAACTATTATAATATACTAGAAAGATTGTTAAAATTATTACAGCTAATAGAAATATAACAACTATTAATCTAGATGTTTCCATTTATGATTTATATTCTTGTAATTATTATTATTATTATACAAGAAATTTGTAATTTTTAAAACTATAAAAATAAATAAATTAAATGATATTAGTTATGATAAATTTCTAAAAGGGTCACCTCCAATATCAGCACCAACTCTCACCAATCCCTCTTCACTAAAACCAATTGCAAGATTAGGTTTGTTATTTACCAATTCAGGAAAGTCATCAATTGTTGCTTTGACCATACATCTCTCAATTGCATTGTTGGTGTAATATTTAGAAGGATTATTTAGGTAAGTATCACATTCTTCTTTAGTAAAAATAGTATATTTTTTATTGGCACAGTCACTTTGTTTCGCAAAATCAACAACTTGTTCTCTTTGACAATTCCATTGAAATGGTAAAATAGGTAATGTTTTTTTATCGGAAAAAATTTTCCGATATGGTTCTGTAATTTCAAGTTGGTTACAATTATTTGGTTTATTTGTTAAATAATCTTCATATGATTTGTAAACAATTGGGTTTTTGTCTTCAATAATAGGTAAATTCATTCTAAACAAATAATATTTTTTTCCATCAAAGTATAATCTGTCTGGACATCCAAGTTCTTCACCATCTGTGAATTTCTCAATTAATCCAGAATTTAAAAATAAACAAGCTATAAAAACAATTATAATTATGATAATTATTATAGTAGTTGGGTTCCATTGAAATTTAGGTACCATTTTGATTTTTAATATTTATTTTTATTGAAGAAAAATAATACCATGATAAAAATGATAAAAATAAAATAAGATAGTTAGAATTCATTCAATATGATTGTCCCGAATTTGGTAAAAATATAAACAATCCATATACGATTATTGTAAATAGAAATATAGAACCTATAGCTATCCCCATATATTCTGCAGGTTGTAATCCAAAATGTTCTTTTATTGTTGGTTTGTCTTCAGGTTTAGTATATTTAAAACCAAGTAATTCTGGGATAGATGATGGGGTTGGAGTTTTTTTCACATCATAATAAATACTTAATCCGATTAATGCTGCAATTACTAGAATTACAACAACTAAAAAAATGACGGCAATTGGTTTCATTCTAATTATGATTATTATTATATATATTAGAAACTTTATTATTATCTTTTAATTTAACTTCCGCATAACCAGATTTTTTTGATAAAAACAATTTAGTTAATGTTGGATATTTTTTATTTAAATAAATAGCAGAATCCATGGCATCTTTTTTTCTATCTCGCCCCAATGCTTGCATTCCTCCTTTTGTTTTATAATAATTTGTTTTCACTGAAACATAATTAAAACGTAAAACACCATTGTCTTTGGTATAATATTGTAATGTTCGTTCAACATCTTCTTTTTCATCAATAGTTAAAGTTAAATTTGGAGAATGTCGGTTGATATTTCCCCAACATGGACCAACTATTAAACGCAAATCTGTAGTCATTTTGTCAAACATAAAATAAGCATTGTTGATTGGGTAAATACCCCATAAAAATAGATTTTGTTGATTTAATACTTTAAAACTATTTTGAAAAAAAGCATCTAAATCATTTAATGGCTTAAGATAAGCATTAAATTTATTTTTTTTAATGGACACGAATCTAGAACTAGATGTTTTCTTCTTTGATTTAAAAGCCAAAGTATTAAAGCCATATATGTCATCATCCATATTTACAATTTCTTGCCCCTCTGGAAAATAGTTGGTAATGAAATTTCTTTGGTTTTTCAATCCTTTAACTCCAACAATAAATTTACCATACATGTCTTTAGGTATAATTTTGGTATAATTTTCTAATTCATCTTCATTTGCAAGAAAAATATAAATTCTATTCCTAGGTATTTTATATTTTTGTAAGACTGTTAAAGTTTTGAGCTTTAATAATTCTGCTCGTTGATATGATGGTATTGCAATTACATACATGTGTATATTTTTATTATCCTAGAAGAATAATATTTAAAAAATAGAATAAAACAAAAACCTAATTAGATTATTTAACAACCATCAAGAGGACGACGCATGAGGTCAGGAGCAATAGTTGTCATGTTCCATGGGCTGACTTGGACTTGAGGGTTGGGAATTTCACTACGGAGGTCATGGCTGGCATTTCTGAGACTGCTACCAATGGTGTTCATCCCAATATGATGCCCCGATGTAAGAAAGTTTTGGTCAGTGAGAGCACCTTGACCAGCTGGAACAACTTGAGCCCATGTGCTGTCAGCACTAGCTGGGAGTAAATCAGCTGAGCTAAGAACGTCTTTAGGGTAGCATTCACTTGGTAAAAATTGTCCAAGATTGCTGACGTCACCACTTTCGTTAACAGGACGGTACGATTCGTTCATACCCATTTGTTCTGAGGCTTGTGGTCCTGCAGCTGGTGGGTTGGCAAACCCTTCCGCCATTTCTTCTTCTTCTTTAGCAGATCCAGCTTTTTCAACAGGTGACATTTCATCTTCGTCATAATTGTAAAAACCTTCTTGACTTACGGCAGGTGTTGTTGTTGAGGTTGATGAACCATCATAATAGTAAGTCTTAATTAAAAGAAGTAATAAAATAGCAATACCAATGATTACTATTATTTGAGTTAATTGGTCACTTTTTAAATTGAACATATCTTGTTATTTATATTTAATAGACAGAAAAATTTTTTTAACTTATTCACAGAAAAAAAAAATAATAAATTAGATGAAAAATTAAATTAATTCAAAATTATTTTAAACTCATTTGATTAAAATTATAAAAAACAAAAATAAAACATAAAAAAATATAAAAAACATAAAAACCAAAATAAATAACACAAAATTATGCACCTATTGAATTCCAAGCATCTGCAATTAATTCTTCATATTTCATATTTTGAATATTTAGCACTTGGTCATCTTTTTTCCAATCGAAATTAATTGTGCTTTGTGAATTTGGATTTACACCTGTTTGTGGATTTACTGGTTCTGGACGTGGTTGGTTTTTACGATTATTTTTATAAATCCCTACATTATCAACCTGAGAATGATGTTTAGCAAATAAAAAATTTTTACCTTGGAAATTCTCCTCACCATTTCCTGGTTCTATAAGATTTTCTTTGTCAGGGATTTTATTTAATTCAAAAGGTAAACAATAGCCTTTTACTTTTCTATCACATATATCATCCGCATTATTTGTTAATGGTGATTTATAATTTGTAGCATATTCATCATTGTCTTCTGGTGGTTGTCTTTTATCTGCGAAACCTTCAGTAATATTTTCCGATATATTAAAATTATTAATTATTACTAGATATAATATGTATCCTAGAATGATTATTATTAACAAAGTATTAATATTAAGACTCAATCCTAACATGTTTCTCGTAATATTAACTTTTATTTTTTATCTAGATATTATCCACATTATATTTTTTATTTATATTAATCAAAACTTAATTCCTCAAAATCATTTAGACCAAGTTCATCTTTTACATCTGGGTCAACTTCATAAAATTTATTAACTACCTTTTCATCAGCTGTATTAATATCATTTTCTAATTCTTCCATCTCCTGTTGAATTCTTCTTAATTTTTCCAATTTCTTCAGCTTTGCCTTTTCCTTTTTAATACGTTGTTCTTCTTTTATCCTCTCTTCTTCTTCTTTTTGTCTTTCAAGTTCCTTTAGTTTTTCTTCTTCTAATAATCTAGCCTCTTCTTCTAATCTTTCTTGTTCTAAAATTTGTTCCTCTTCTTCAATTAATTTTTGCAATCTTTCAGTTTCCAAACGTTCTTCTTCTATTTTTTGAAGAATTATTTCTTTTTCTAATCTTTCTTCTTCTAATTGTTTACGAATTCTCTCACGTTCCATCTTTTCTCTAAATATACCTTCATGATCTTGCTTTTTTAACATTAATTTTTCCTTTTGGTGTCTTTCAAGTTCTAATCTTTGTTTTAATTTATCTTTTTCGAGTTGCTCTTTTTCCAATATTTTATTCAGTTTTTCTCTCTCAATACGTTCCTTTTCTAATTTTTCTAACTTTTTTTTTCTATTAATAGCTTCAAAATCAAAGGTATTATTAATATCTTTATCATCAATTAAAGAATTAATATCAGTAAACACTGATTCTGATAAAGTTTCAACCATAATATCATCTGAATTTGTTATGTTAGTCTTGCTATATGAATTCTTTTTAAATCTTTCAAATCTTTGCGTTTCTTCAATCTCTTTTTTAAGTCTTTCCTGTTCTAATCTTTCCTTTTTCAATCTTTCCTGTTCTAATCTTTCCTTTTTCAATCTTTCCTGTTCTAATCTTTCCTGTTCTAATCTTTCCTGTTCTAATCTTTCCTTTTCCAATCTTTCCTTTTCCAATCTTTCCTTTTCCAATCTTTCCTTTTCCAATCTTTCCTTTTCCAATCTTTCCTGTTCTAATCTTTCCTTTTCCAATCTTTCCTGTTCTAATCTTTCCTGTTCTAATCTTTCATGCTCTTGCTTATTTTTTTTTTCTAATTTTTTTATTTCATTTACTCTTTCTGAATCTTTAATTTTATTATCTCTTTGAAGTTTATCTTCTTCATCTTCAATTAGAATATTATCAATTGGATATGGATTTGTAATTTGTTTATTAATTCTTAATTGTATAAGATTCCATATAGGATAAAATTTTTCTGAAGAATATCTAATTTCAGCTAATGAAATAATACAATCAACATAATCATGAGGTGAAACATAACTATGGTCAACAACAGTATTATTATTATATATTTGTGGTATTAAAGTGTTTCCCTTGACAGGTATTCTCATGTGAAAAGTAGAATTTTTGCCACCGCCATTTAGTTTAACTGAAGGAATATAATAATCTTCAATTGTATCTTGGGGTATTTGGTCACCGAACCATTCTATTGAATTTTGAAAAGTAATTAATCGATTATTTTTATCTATTTTAATTAAAAAATCAAAGAAATCAGAATGTTCATTATTTAAATCTAGTTCCAAATCGATATAATAATGTGAACTTTTACGACAAATTCCAGATGAAGTTCTTAATTTTGGTATTCTTATAAATAGAGATGTAAGTTTATTATGACTTTCTCTATAATAAATATATGATGATTGATTACCACCTTGTATTGTCTTTGGACTAGAATATTCTAATTTGGAAACATTTATTTTTCTAAAATCGCAAATTGAAAAACTATTTTTACTCATTTCTTTATTTATATCGGATTATTTGCCTAATTCTTATGTTTTTGATGATATTTTTTATTAAAGATTAAAACGCAACATTTGTTTTCTATTTTCTTTGTTTTTTAATTTTTTTATAATACTCTTTCAGTAATTTAGTTTGTGTATTAAATAGTTCTTCTTTGCGTTGTAATTCTTTTTCCCAATTAGGGTAATATAATTTATAAGATTTATAATTTAATTCTTGATTAATATTGTTACTAGAATTAGAGAAAACATTAATTTGTCTTGTTAAATCCATTATTGATTCGTTAATAGGTTTTTTAAATTGAGTATTTAAACCAAAATCAATGATTTTTAATTCATCACCTAAACAACAAGTATTTCTAATTGACATATCATTTGAATTAATATTTAAAACAGTTAGAATTCTAGATATATTAGACATCTGATTTTCCCAATCTTGAGGTAAATTTTTATTAGATATTGTTTCACCACAATAAGTCATATAAATAATTAATTTATCGGTATCAAATGATATTAGATGAGGGAAATATGGAAATCCTTGTAATCTTTTTAAAGTATTTACTTCATTAGAAAAAAGAAAATTGCCTAAACTAGTTTGTTGACATTTTTTTTTAACAATATATCCTTCAATTAATTCCACTTTCTGTGAACCTTCGTGAACATTAGAAAAAGTTTTAATTACTTTTAATTTGTTTAAATATTCATGAATGTTAATATTATTTTTTTGTAATTCTATTAAGTTTTGAATTGTTTTGTATTGTATTTCTCTTATTAAATCTGGATTTTCATTAATATCTATTATTTTTGTTGAATTATTTATTAATATGTTTTTATTCTTGACTGCTTGTATAGAAGTGATTAATTTATTGGAATCCTTATTATGTCCCTCCTTAAATATTTTAAGACTTCTTTGTTGTTGTAACTTTTGTAAATAAAGAAGTTGATATATATTAGTCATAGTGTAGTTAATAAAGCTTTTATTTAATTAAATAAATAAAAAAATAAAGTAAAAAAAACACAAAAAATATCTTTTATTTTACTAAAAAAAAATAATATGGATAGCTGGCAATCAATTGGCAATGAATTATTAGAAAAATTCATTATTGAATTAAAAAAAAAAGAAAATGTTGAAAAAATACATTCTAATATTTTAGACCCATTAATCGATTATATAATACAACGAATGTATCCATATATAATGGTTTCATGTGTTATATTTCTTTTAATTTTAATATTTTTGATACTTGTTTCAATTATGTTATTTAGAACAACAGGATTTAATGTTAGTATTACACAAACATAAAACTTTTTGTTTTATTTTTTATATATTTATGATAAAAAGAACAAAAAATAAAAAAATAAGATTAACATGTCCAAAGTTGATTCTGATTTTAGTAATAAAATTAAAGCCTGGTCAGCATATGAACAAAAATATCAAGAATTAAAGACTCAAATGAACAAACTTACTGATTCTAAAGATGCTCTAGCTACTGAGATTATTGATTATATGAAAATACATAATTTACAGAAAACAGCAATTAATTTAGGTGGTAATAAAATATACTATCATGATGATACGCAATATAATAATTTATCTTTCCAATTTCTAAAAGAATGTCTAAATCTTTATTTTAGAAATGACCAAACAAAAGTAGACCAATTGCTTGATTTTATTAAATCAAAAAGAACAAAAGTTTATAAACCAGTATTAAAGTGTGTTGCTAGAAAGAAATAAGTAATTCATCTGTTTATAATTGTAAAGGACAAACACCAGCACCACAATTACCCCCTTTTTGAACCATCTTTTTTTTTCCTTTCATATTTTTCTTTGTCATAACTTTCTTCATTGATTTTTTATTTTTAAGAGATTTTTTAGTCATTTTAACCATTTTTGGATTTTTATTTTTATTATGTAAAATAGAAATTTTTTTAGTAATTTGTTTTATTTTTTTCTTATAATTTAATAAAATAAAAATCTAAATAATAATGCCTAAATCAATGAAAAAAATGATGAAAAAATCAATGAAATCCAAAGGTAAGAAAATGAAGAAAATGTCTAAAACCAAAAAGGTAAAAAAGTCCAAGAGTTTAAAGGGTGGATTTATTCGTGATAATTCACTTGTCCTTAAAAAATGATCTAAATTTATGATGACACATTTACTTTTTGTAACTGTATTTGTTCTTGTTTTTTATTTTGTGCTAATTGTTTAAGTGCATTCATATTATGCTCTAACATGTGTTTAGTTCCGTCGGGATATTTTTCTTCTTTTAAAATTCTTTCAATTATTTTTACCGCATCATCATAACATCCAGACATAGCAGCAACTAATGATAATTCATTTAACATTGACCAATCATATATTTCAGTAATAATAAATGAAGTATCATTTGTGTGTAAATCAGGAACATCCATTAAATGCTTAAATTGTTGGAATGCTACTCTAGCTAATCCATTATTTCTAGATTCTTTAACAAAAATATGTGCAGCTTCTAATCTAGTTGGTCTAATATTATACGCTTTTAAAAGGTCAATTGCATAATTATCAAATGGTTCACCTTTAAGAATCTTACATAATCCAATTTGATATTGTGCATAATATGTTTCTTCGGAAACACATTTAGGAACCATTTCTACTCTTTTTTTATAATATTTGATTGCGTTATCAAAATCTTGATAGTCTCGATAACTTTGAGCTAGATAATAAACATATCTAATATTATTCGGTTCTTCTAGTAATGCCATTTCAAATATAAGTGCATCTCTTCTATATTTATTAGGATCAGATGAACGTGCACCATCTGGATAAGGAACATTATGCATCCCTTTGATTATATCTTTTGTTTGAGGTATATTGCCTTCCTTTTCAATATGTGTCAAATATTCATGGCATACCCCATTATAAAACCAATCAAATTTATCACTAACTAATTGTAATCTTTGATATTTAATTGTCCCTTTATGTGTCCAAATAAAATACATATCCTTATCAAGATTTGGCATTTCAAAGTTATCATCAAATACAAAAACTTCATCAGCATCTAATGTTATAATATAATCAGCCTTCCCTTTTGCATTTTTCATTAAAAGAGAACGATTATGTCCAAAATTCTTCCATTCATGTTGATATAATTCTCCTTTAATACCTTTATTTTCCCAATAATTTTTAATAAATTCTTGAGTGCCATCAGTTGACCCTGTGTCACAAATAACCCAATAATCAATTACATGACATAATGAATCAAAACACCGTTGTAACACCTTAGTTTCATTTTTAACAATCATTGCAAGACAGATTGTTTGATTCTTTTTCATTTTAGGTTTTATATCTTCTTTGGGAGCAGAATTAACATCTAGAATATCTAATATATCATTCATGCTCAGATGCGTTAATTTATCTTTTGTATCATTAGGTGTTTCATTATTAATATCATTATTAATATTTTCTGAAATATTCAAAGAAATATTTTTAGTAGTCTGTTCAGAAGCCATATTTTTTATAGTAATAATTTAAAAAAAATCTTATATTTAAACGTTTTAAAAAAATAAAAATTAATCAATTAATGGATAAACAAATAAAATCACAAAGAAAAATTTTACTTTTTACAAGTGCAGGGGATAACACTCAATTTTATAAATATTGGTGTTTTTACTGAGCATTAGCACCACCATTCATATTTTTATATAAAATATTAACAGATTATAGGAAATAAAAATTAGAAAATAAGAGATAGAAACTTGAAACTATATCATTTTGATTTTTTTTATTTTTTAGCACATCCTGACCATGATTCACGATTAAATGGTAAAATATTGATATTATCTAAATCATCTTTAAATCTAGCAATCATAGCTTCTAATTCAACATCTTCGTCACTTTTAAGTGTTTGTTTAAGTTGTTCTTGTGATCTAGGAGAGGGTTTAATCCCATAACAATTGACACCAAAACGTAATTCACGATTGCTAAAATGTCCACCGTTTAATCCTGGTTTACCACAAGCTTTACGTTTTTCAGGTGTGGAATTCTTTTGTAATTTATCCCATGTTGATTTTTGTGTAGGATAAAAAGCCAATTGACCTTCTGTCCATCCATAATTACACCAATCAGCCCCATCTTTATATGCTTGAGCTAATTGTTCTAATGTAGCTAATTCGCTGTCAAAGACCTTACATACAGCTTTGGCTTCATCATATGTAAATTTATTTTGACTAATATTAAATACTTGTTTTTTTGGTGGCAATGTTGGGGTATTTTCAACAGGTGATGAATCGTTTGTATCACTAGAATCCTTCTCACTGTCCTTTGTAGATTTATTATATTCAGGAGCCGATTTATCCATCATAGCCACTGAACCACCTTCATATTGATTATCAACTAACTTTTCATTAAACAAGTAATAGATAAAAATCAAAAATAGGAAGCCAAATAAAATAGCTAGAATACCAAATATTATTTGAATTTGTGTCATCTTTTTATTAAACTTAGATAATCTTTAATTATTTAATTTATTACAGAGATAAAATTAGAAAAAAGAAAAAGAAAAAGGGAAATAAAAATTAAAAGAAAATACTTACAAGGTTTGTTATTTTTTATTTTATTTTTTTTTATTTAAATTCAGATTCTCTCATAAAAGAGACAATAAGCACCGGTATGAATTAATGAATTTAAATTAGTAACTTCTTCAACATTTTCATCATTAAAATGATACCATTTATTATTAGGATTTTTTCTAAATGCTGTATAATGACCTCCTGATGGTGAACCAAAATGGTTAGAAACTGCATATAAATTATATTTCAATGACTGATTTTTAAACCCAGTATAATATGGGCTCATGTCCAAATTTTCAACTGGATAAATAATTGGTGTATTTATTTTACATAGTCTAGGAAAATATTGATAACGTCCCAATGAAATAATTAAATATTGAGGTAAATCCCATATAGAATTCTTACTGGTGGCATTAACTTTTGAATTACATTTATCGCAAAACCAACGTTCATCGTGGGATTCAGATTCTTTTAATTGTGATTGAGAAACATAGTTTTGAAATAAATCTTCTAATTTAAGAGGTGAATTAGCAGCTGGAACAACAAGAGGGAAAAATTTAATTGGGTCAAAAATATTAGATTCATGACCACATTCCCCAATTGTTAAAGTATTAATTTGACCATTAAAGAGTTTTACAAAGATTGAATAATCTTTTTCAAAATGTTTAATAAAATTTTGATATGCTTGTTTACTTAATCTATCCATATTAGTATGTTCTTCCCCAACAATGTTCATTTGTGTTTCATAACTTAAAGCATCATGTAAAGAATCCATAATCAAAATCAAAAATTCTTGAAAATCATTCTGATCTCCAGAAATTGAAATTGCTGTTTTAGATTCTTTTGCAACTTGTCCAATCAATCGATAAAAGGGAATTGGATTCACTCTTTTTATTTGTTCAGGGTCACTCCATAATTGACCTAGTAGATTATACCATTCATCAACCAATACCCTTTTACTATTTGTTTTATTATTTTTGATAGTTTTATTTGTTAATTGATGGGTTTTATATTTTTTGATTGTTTGACCATTTGCTAATGTAACCATCTGAGAAAAGTATTTTAATAATTCTTGTGTTCCAGCTAGACATTGAATAGTTGAATTTAAATAACAACTATTTCCCACATTAGGAAGACCTAGACGACCCCTTTCGGAAATTATTGATTGACTCATTTATATTGATTTTATTATATTATAATTAATTCTTATATAGATAAATCAATTTTTTACTCATTTTTTATTCAATTATTTCTGTTCTTCGCGAAAGAATTAATAACATTAAATTATATTATCTTATAAATTGTAAATATTATGGATTTGTTTAATTTTTTTGAACCAATTAGAATTGGAACTAACATTAATACATTAAGAAGAGCAACAATTCTAGAAACATATATATCTCAAACAATCTCTGAAGCAGGAAGAGTTTGTAGTATTTGTCAAAATGTTTATGAAAATGGAGACATTGTTAGAAAAATTAACCATTGTAGTCATTTTTATCACCATAGATGTCTTGACCAATGGTTAGAAAATAATACTAAATGTCCTGAATGTCAATTTGATTTAAGAGAAGATAATCACCAAAATAGCGAAAATACTACCACAACTACCACTACACCCACCAATTTATCTCCTTCACAACCAACAGGAATACCATCATCAAATAATCACACTTTTAATAATCCAAACCATAATAATATTCAAAGTAATCCATATTTACAGATGGCATTACAACAGAGAATTAATGAAATTTTACGTTCTAGAAACAATAATGAAACTAGAAATACTACTATACAATCACCTAATTTTTTTGCAATTCCGATTTTTCATAGAGAAAGAGAAAGACATGAAAATCATCAGGATATTTTACATGAAATTAATCATATGAGAACTATATTAAATAACACAATAATTAATTCATTAAATACCTCATCATCATCAAATTCATCATCTCCACGTCATACAAATTCACAAAATCACACACAACATTCCCAAACAATACCATCTAATATACAACAAATAATAAATTCAATATCAAATTCAATTTCATCTGATACAACAGAAAATCCAACTATTGAAGTTGAATATTATTATCAAAATGAGAATTCGCCTACAATTCAAAGAATAACACAACAAATCGAAAGACCCAATGAAACTAGAAATACCCAAACAAACCCACAAAGACCACCACCTAGTTTAACTATTGAAATTGAAAATAATAATGAAGAAGATACACAAAATAACGAATCGGAACAAGAAGTTAGACATGTTTCAATCAAAGATAATAATGCTAAAAAGGAAAAGAAATATAGAAGAAAAATCAAAACAGAATATATTTATTCCAGTTCCGAAGATTCTGATAATTCTGATGATGAAAAAGAATCACAAAAAATTAACAGAAAAGAATCAACAAAAGACTTAATAAAGGAATTAACCCAAAAAATTAATTCTATCGAAGAAAAACTTACAAAAAATGATCCTAAAAATATTAAAAGTGCTAGATGCTCATTATTTGGTTGTTGGAAAAAATAAAATTGATTTAATAAGTAATTGGTATATTAAATTAACATCTAGTAACTATGGTTGAACCAATATTTAAATATCAATATTTAATTGATAAATTAATAAAATATAAAAAATATATTCATTCCCATGCTCCAAATGCAATATATATTATATTAAAGAAACCACAAGTAATTAATTGGTATATGTTATCTACAAATCCATATGCCATTAAAATATTGGAAAAAAATATCGATAAAATTAATTGGGCTATGCTTTCATCAAATCCAAATGCAATTCATTTATTAGAAAATAATTTAGATAAAATATCTTGGCATGAATTATCAAGAAACCCAAATGCTATTCATCTACTAGAAAAAAACATTGATAAAATTCAATGGAGTTTATTATCAACAAATCCAAATGGTATTGAATTATTAAAAGCACATCCTGATAAAATTAATTGGTATTCATTGGTATCAAATACTAATCCAAATGCTATCTATATTATAGAAAAAAATTTAGATAAATTAGATGATATAAAATGGGGTGAATTATCAAAAAATCCAAATGCAATTCATTTATTAGAGAACAATTTAGATAAAATAAATTGGGAATATTTAGCATCTAATCCAAAGGCAATTCATATAATTGAAAATTATGTAAAGATAATACAAAATTCACCAGATGTTTCAGAATTAGAAAGTTATATATATCATAAAATATCATATAATATTACAAAAAACACCGAAGCAATAGCTTTAATTAAAAATAATATTGGTGTAATAAATTATAGATATATGGCTGAAAATTGTAATGGTTTAGATATCATATTGGAAAAAGAAATTAAGGATGATATATTATCGCCGAATCGTCAACCAAATTGGGCTATAATGGAAGGATATGAAAATAATTCATCATTATTTGATTTGGATTATATTACAATGGCAAAAAAAAGAAGTAAAATTCTTTATTATGAACTTATTGAAAAAGCATTTGCTCCATCTAGAATAAGTAAATTTTTAGATTATCATCTTAGCCAAGGTTATGACATAAATGAATTTAGTTTTTAATTTTTAAACTAACCAATCAGTAATTGAACGATTAGTTCTAGTTACAATTTTATTCCTAGGTGAAATTTTCTTTTTTGTTTTAACTGTTTTTTCATCTGTATTATTATCATCAGCTACATCATTTATTTCAGTTATACTTCCAGGTTCATTAATTAACCAACTACTAATTTCTTGTAAGTTAGCTTTTTGATTTTTAGCTTTTCTTAAAGCATCCTGGAATAGAAGAGCTTCCACTTCTTTTTGTTTAGCTTCTTGAATTTTATCATGAATGAAATCCTCAGATTTATCACTGTATTTATCTTTATATCTAACTTCAAGTCGTTCAAAGTAATCCTCATCTTTATTAAAACCAGGTAACTGACTAACTGCCAATTCATAAATTTGACTTACTGGTTTCATAATCTGATTTTCCAAATATGTTAAATAATCTGGTTTAAGTTTATTTTCACGAACATAATTCACGAATTCAATCTTATCACCTTGTAAAATCTTTTCTTTAGGACCTTTGGTTTTAACCTTTATATAGATATAAGGAATACGGTCATTAGATTGAGGTTTATTACCAGGATCTCTTTCACCCATTCGGTCGGCTAAAACTTTATGTGCAATAGATTCAGGGTCTTTATATGTTGACCGTAAAGTTTTAGAAATCACTAACATTTGTAAATCAAATTTATCTTCAATTAAATCTAATAATGATTGTTTAAGAAAATCAATTGATAATTCAAGAGACTTTTTATTTAGAATAGAATCAATAATCCCACCATAAACATATTTAACAATTGGAGCATTATCACGACGTTTCAAAACAATACCCATACTTTTCTGAGTAAATTCATTAACATCAGTCTCATAGAGATTCCCAACATATCTTTTTTTTGTAAATAGGATAAAAGGCCAAAAGGTTTTCTCATATTCTAGAACATGAGGAGGTTTTAAGTATTTTTGAATTAAATGTTCAGCTTCTAATCCAGTATCAATAGATTTCTGAAGAGCTGGAATACCTGTTAATACTTTTCCATTTTCATCTTCTAATTTGAATTTAATGAATATAGAATCGGTATCTCCATATATGATGCTAGCTCCGTCGAAGTTAGCTAAAACGAAATCACGTGCCAAAGTTAATAAACCACGACCCGTAGCTGTAGTTGAAGCAGCAACATCTTTCAGATAAATCGGACTAGTTCTAGCACCAATTTGTCCATATAAAGAATTTGCAGTTACTTTATAAGCTAGTTGTAGACCTTCCCAAACCGTTTTCTTAAAAGGATCCGGATCAGCATCCTTCTTTTTCTTATAAAATTTACGTGCAGCTAGCAGTTTCTGTAAAATCAAAGGAATAATACCCTTTACTGGTTTACCATCAGGTCCATCAGGAAATTGAACAAATCGACATGTCTTTTGTCCAACAGTATGTTTACCCAATGAACGTTTATCTTTATCAATCCATTTTTTAATATCATACGTGACTTCACCATAGGTATAGCCAGGTAAATTATCAAAAGCAGGGTCTAAAACGATAGAATCATGACTTAGATTTTCACTAATCATAGAAGATGGATAAAGAGATCCATAATCTAGCACTGAGACGGGTTCATTTAGATAAATTCCTGGTCTAGGAGGTAACACAATTGCACCTTCGTAACCATCATCATCATCCGGAACAAATCCAGAGTCTTGTCCAATAGTATCTAATTCACCAATTTGATAATTAGTATCACCACCACGTCGGAAGCTTTTACTAAATTCATCATCGTCACCTTCACCTAGACTATTAACGTAAATATCACCATCAGTTGTTAAAACATCATTCGGTTCGTTATCGTCTTCACCAAGAGCATTAATTAAACTTTTAATTTCTTGTTCTTTGGTTTTAATGGTTTTTTCATCTTCATTTTCTTTATATTTATTATCCTTGCCTTTTAAGACTGGAATCAAAAAGTCATGTGCTTGACATTCTTTTGCAACTAGACTAAAGATTTTAACACCTTGACCACGAAGAAAGATATATGAAAAAGGCACAATTGATACATTCGCCATGCCAATATTATTGGCAATAATTTCAAGTTTTTGGATTAATCGAATACATAAAACACAATCCTGAATACAATAAACAGCAATTGTTCGACGTCCACTAGGTCCACCGGTTTTTTGAAGTTCAAAAATATCTTTATAGTTGACATCATCTTTTCCTAGACCCCACATGGGTTTCTTTCCTAAGACTTTTTCTTCAAATGGAATATCCAGTTTAATCCAATCTTTACCATCTTTTGATTCTTTTGCGAGAACTTGAATTTTCTCACCACGATTGAATTTATCACCATCTTTAGCTTGACGAATAATAATATAATTACCAGTATCAATTTCAGATGTATTTTTAATTTCAATCCATTGTGGGTCATCTTTACGCATTCCACCAATTTTACCACTGATAAAATGTTCCGCAACACTATCTAGTTTATAAGAACCTAGATTATGGTCACGACGAATAACTTTAAGTAAATCAATTTGAACACGACCAATCATATCAATAAAATGCATAGTATTTTCACCTAGAGCAGCCGAAGAAAGATTCTTCTCAACTAAAGGTGCTTCATAATCAGGCAGTCGGCTAATTTTACTAAATTCAGATAAACATCCTAGTTCTTTGGCACGAAAATAAAGGAATGAATAATCAAAACCAAAAATATTATATCCAGTCATAATGTCTGGATCTAGTCGATTAATGAATTTTGCCCATTCCATAAGAACTTCGGCTTCATCCATACAACTAATAACTTCTGCACCTTCAATAGGATCACAAGTATCTAGAGTAACGATATGACGATAAGATACACCAGGGTCACCATATTTATAAACGACACTAGCAATTTGAATCACAGGGTCGCCATCTACTTTAGGAAAATGTTTATCAAATAAGTTGGTTAAAAGTGTAATACAGACATCTTTAGTAAAAACCTTAGAATATAATGTATTAATATCTAGTTTATCACTTTTTGCGACTTGTCGAATAATTTCTTCTAATTCATAAACGTCTTTCTCATTAGCCAAAGTCTCATCAGGTTTAAATTTGTCTTTTTTATTAACCCAGCGTCTCAGAACTTTCTGAACACCTTCTTTTAATTGACGATTTGCTCGAATAGATATTTCAGTTCGATCACAGATTTTTAAAACATCATCCATTATCTTATCAATGGTAGAATCTTTCGGTTTTATCCCATCTTTTGTATAAACATGATGAATTTCTTCATCGCGAAATGGGGTTTCTTTAAGAAATCCAGCCTTAATTAAATCGTAAAAATATTTACGTTTATCTTGAATCAGATTTGTAAGATATTCTAATTTTTGTGCATTTTCACCAGATTTTTGTAATTTAGAAATAGTAGACCGTGCTTTTTGAAAATGATTAATAATATCAGTTGCTAGTTTAGTATATTTCTTTTTAGCTTGTGGGAAATCCCCATGGCTACTATCTGATTCAATATCAAAAGAAAGCACAATTAAAGGTGCAATCCCTGAACTATCTACTTTTTTCAGATGTTTAAAACTAGCAACTAAATCGATTTGACATGTGCTATTTGGTTCATCAGTTACAGTATATTTGAGTAGCTGAACCCATCCTGCAGGTTCAATGTCTGCAATATGCATTAAACGCATAATTGGTTCTAGATTTGATTCATAAAGAGGCAAACTAATTTTTTCTCCACTTAATGTAATTTCATTTTCGAGAGCTCTTTTATATTTATTAAAACCAGATTGACTATGAAATTCAAATTTAATAAAAGGATAATATGTATTGTTGGTAAAACCTCGAAATTTCTTTTTTTTAACAATATTGTATGAAATCAATGATTTTGTTTCATATTCTGGAACTAATTTATTAATAGTTTTAATTAATTGAAGAACTTTACCTTCAGACCATGTTTCCGGAATTTCTGCGAAGAAAAACGGTTTAAATCCGTAAATAACAGCTGATAATGAACGACCTTTACTAGTAACACCAAATAATTGTGCTCTAAATTCTTTACGGTATCGTCCTTTGTCAGTGTCGGGGTTAAAAGGAGGTTTATAATCAAAACTTCGCCAATCAGTAATTTGGAATGAGATTGGTTTAGTGTAATTTAATGTAAATTTTTCATCTTGACGGAAAATAAAGGGTTTTGACATATCCTACGTTAATTTATAATATGACTTAACTTTAAACTTTTTTCCCCAAAAATTTAATTATTATATTTTTAAATATGTTTTTTGTTTCAATTTTTATTGAATAAAAATAGTTGCTTTATATTCCAAACAAATTGACAAATATTTAACCATTTTTATAATATCTGATTTATCTGCAAAATCATTTGTTGTAGAACAATTTAACACTCCTTTATTAGCTGATTGAAGAATAAAATTATCTGGTGTTTTTTTTAAATTTTCTTTTGCATAGTAAACAATATGATTAAGCATTTCTGGTGTTATTTTGTTATCATGATATCTAAAATAACCAATTGGTTTGTCAATACAATATTCAAACACTGATAACCATGAATTTATTTTACATTTATTCATATCTGGTTCCAGATTATTTAAAGCTAAAGCCTCAAATAATACTTCTTGAAGTGCTGTTCTAGCATATATATTAATTGTCATTTGACAATTATAATTATATATAAAAATTAAAATTATTTTTAATAAATAAAGGTTTTGTTATATTCTTTTAACATACATTACCAGCCCAACAAAATTGTCCTGACGGACATTCACCATTGGTACCACCAGGACATCTCGCACTTTTACCACAATCAACAGTATTCCAATTAGTTCCACATAAATTTATTTTATTGCCACCTCCACCTCCATTACATGTTACACCACCAAAACATTTTTGTCCTGATGGACATTCACCATTTAGCCCTGAAGGACATTGTTTAGCTGTTGCACAGTTAGCCGTAACATCATTCCAATCTTTACCACAATAATTAATTGAAACTGGTATATTAGATCTTATCCATGTTAAGTATCCAGCTGGTGTAACACCTAAATTTTGAATACCTGTCCAATCAGAATCTCTAGGAACTGTTGGAATAATTTTGGCTTTCGCATTTTTAAATAATGATAAATCTGATGGTATTAATTCATGACCTTCTGTATATAATTGTGGTGAAATATAATCAATGTTAGAGTCTTGAATCCAAGCATTAACTAAATCCATACCTTGTCCAGCACCAGATTGACATTGATAAGGGGTAGTATGACTCATTGTCACTAAAACCTTTAACCCAGCTGCTTTACATTTAGCAAAACAATCCGCAAATTGATTAACAAAAGATACACCCGGAGGGCATACTTCAATATCAAAACATATCCCTGTCCACCCCTTATTCTTGATATTGTTTAACTGACTATTTATATAATCAAAATCAGATGTATTCCATATACCTGTTTCTAGTCCACCACCTAAATTCAAAAATTTCTCACGACATTTAGTTAATGAATTAGCTAAACCAATATTATTATCAATAGCTGTTTTTGGAACTTCACCACCAAAACGAATACCTATATCACACATAGTATCCGGTTCTCCACTTCCATCACCACCCCATGTCCACATCCAATAACCAGTTATTGGATGATCAGTTTTAATTAAACTACCAGCTAATCTACTAGTCTTAAAACCATCTTTTTTATTTACTTTATATAAAATAACAGCCAGTAAAAAAATAATTATGATTCCTAAACCAATCATAACATAATTACTTATATTTTTTTTTTCGAGACTAAAACTACTTCCAATTTTAGCTTTCATACTTATTCGTTTTTATATTTAATAATTAGAAAAAAATATAACAAAAAAAAATAAATGCTTTGTTTGTAAAAGAAAAGTTTCTAATAAATAATAAAAGGTTAAATAAAAGGGTAAATAAAAATTAAAATGTTAGGTGATAGTTTTATAGATTTTTTTGTATTTATTGTCTTATTGATGATAATTTACATGTATTTAGAAACAAGAACATATGAAGTTATTTATGTTAAATCTGCAGTTGATAATAAAGATTATTTAGTTAGAAATTTATCTGATAAACAAGAAGCTGCCGATTTATTAGCTAGAACTAAAGCTAAATTAATTAAAGTTGTTGACCATCTCAAGGGTGTCAATGACGAACAAGTTAAGAAATATGCATCCAATGATGGAGCAGTCAATGAAACAAAAGAAGGTTTTGACCGTTTAATAAAAAGATTCCAACCTGATAATATTAGTGAAACAACACCAAACAGTAAATACACATCTTATTCGGTTAATAAGGGTCAAAAAATTGTTTTTTGTCTTAGAGCTAAAGGAGAAGTTGAAACTTTAGTCGCGGATAACGTTATTATGTTTGTTGCTCTTCATGAATTATCTCATATCATGACTAAATCGGTTGGTCATACCGAGGAATTCTGGAGTAACTTTAGAATCCTTTTAAGAGTTGCAATTGAATTAAAATTATATCAGAATCAAGATTATTCAACATCACCTGTTGATTATTGTGGAACGAAAATTACTGATACTCCATTAAAAAAATAAAAACCAAAACCCTGTTTAGTTAATATTGTTTCTCACGCAATAATATTGCTAAATATTCAACTAACAAATTGTTTTTGATTTTTATTTTTCATTCCATTTTTAATTTTATTATGTTGAATTATAAAAATGAAATAATTATCAATTCTAGATACATAAACAATCTAAAATCAATTTTGTTATTGTTTATATAATATAAAAAGGTTAATAATACCTAAAACCTAGAATGTTAAATTGGGAATCGATAATAAATATAAATCATATAATTGATAATTTATTTGCTTCTTCGCGAGAAATAGCTGACAATGATAAAATATTAAATAATAATAAAATCAATGTTATTATCAGTTTAAATAATCAAACACCTCTAAACAATCTAGATTATGATGTTTCATATTTTAAATTTGGCATAGAAGATAATCCTAATTTTGATATTATTACTTATTGTATTCAAATATACAATATCATTACAGAAAATAATAAAGAAAATCAAAACATTTTAATACATTGTGATGCTGGTGTATCTAGAACAGGGGCTATTTTAGTTTTTTATTTAATGAAAAAATATAATTATGGTTATGATAAATCACTAGAATATATAAAAACAAAACGTCCATGTATCGAATTAAATCAAGGGTTTGAATTTAATTTACGACTGTTAGAATTAAATAACCATAAATTAAGAACTATCAAGGTATCTAGAACACCATCTATATATTTTGTTTATTATAATAATTTAGTTAATTTTCTAAATGATAATTCATATGATGACTGTAATATTATAATTGGTCTAGGCAATGGTATGAATTATGGTAATTATACTTATCATATTTTTGATTCAATTGATGAATTATTACAAATATATCAAAATATCAAAACACATATAAAATCTCAATCTAAACCTTTGATAAATGATTATAATTGTATTATTTATGGAACTAAATATTTAATTGATATGTTTAAGAATTTATATTACAATACTAAATACAAAATGACTAACGAAGAAATAGATAAAGTAGATAATTTTCATAATAATGATATACAAAAATTAAATTCTTCATATACATTTAATCTATTTGAAAATGATAAAACATCATTGATAAAATTAAATAAAACAGAATTAGTTATTTTATTGGATAAATTAGATAAATATATGTCAAAAAATGATGAAGAAAAAATATATAAAAAAGAGATGATAAGTGAAATTGAAAAATTATTATGATTAGGTTAGGATTTACGATTTACAATTACGATTACGATTATGAAGATGCTAGAATTGAAAATACACATGTCCGAATGATTACTTTTTTTTTAATCTCTATAATAAAATAAGATTGGAAAAGTTTAAGCATGTCACTAGTAGAAGATTTTTATAATCAAAAAATCTATAAAGTTAGACATATTCACAGTGAAAAAGAAGAGGATTATGATACTTATGTTTTTATAGGTGGTCATTATAAAGATGATTTTTATAAAATTTTACATAAATTAGAAAAAAAAGAATATATTGATTTAACCGATAACGAAAACAAAGTATTGACATCATTTATTCCAAATTTCAGGTCTAAAATAGGTAAAATTATTCCAGGTAAAATTCATTTTATACATGATTTAATTTTTGATGATGATTCAATAAATATTATTAGAATGAAAATTAGCAATTATTTAAATTCAGAATATATTCCTATTCATCAACAACATTTATGGATTGAAACCCATAACATATTATATAAAGATATGATAAAATTTGTAAATTATTTATTAGGTAAAAATACCGATGTATATGTCGAGTCACTAATATTTAATTTACAAAAAGTATTGGATGTAGGGTCTCAAGAAGAATTAGAAGAAATTGTCAAAAAATCCTTTCATGAAAAATATAAAAATAAAAAAAATAAAACTATTGAACTATTTAATAAAGATATCTATACTGCAGAAGAGTTGGTAAATCATGAGGAATTAATACTCTTATTAAGTAATCGTAAAACTATAATTGGAAGAAATTATAAAAAACAATTACGTATTGCTTCTAATTATTATATAAATTTTCCTCAATATGTTGTGGCTAACCCTTTTTCATCAATAGTTAATCAGTCTGACCATGTAATTATGGATCAAGACAGTATAAAATATTCTGATACACTTAATGATTATGGATTAATTGAAAATAATGTTATTTATTTAGTAACACATTCAGAATTTGTTAATAATTATCAAGGTAATAATTTAAATGAAATTGTAAATCTATATTGGGATTCTCAAGCTACCGATTATACCGAATCTAAATTATCAAATGAGAAAAAATCAATTGATGAATTGATTAATAATATTTGTAAAATCAATAACAATATCAATATTTTATCTTTAAATCGAAAGGATAATTTAAAAAAATATGAATCAAATATTCATTATAATAAAGATTATCAAATTAATGATTTAATAATTGGTATTAATGATATTGATTATCCATCAACTTTCGATATTGAACAAGTATTTAATATGTTTGAAACAAGTATGGATATTCCTTTTATAAAACTAGTTCTTAATGAAAATACTCAAAATTTTAAGATTTATAAACCATTTTTGAAGAAAAACGTAGTTAAATTAAAAGTGATAGCATCATGGAAAAATGTCCAAACATTTAATGATATAGAATACCCTACCCAAAATAGAAAATATTTAGTATTTAAACTTTTATTAAAAAATGATGATGAAAAAATATCGATTGACAATTATATTTCAATTAACATTTATGATAACGGCTATACTTTGGTCCATTTTAATATTAATGAACATATATCAATAAAATATGCTAAAGAAAAAATGGAAGATGTTTCTGATTTTTTGCTTAAATTAAAAAAGGCTACCAATATTGCTATGTTAAATTCACCAGAAACTAATTTAGTTTTTAAGGGTAAATTTCATCAAGGTATTTTAAGAACTCAAATATTAAATTTAAATCTTAAGACAAATGTCGAAATTATTGATGATTATTTATCTATAATTGAATTGAATAAAAGACTTGAAAAGATGATGCCATTTTTTTACGGTCATTTAAAAAATAATACAATTAAAATAATTTATAAAAAGGTTAGTCAATTTGATAGTGATTCTACAATTCAAAATTTCATTTATAAATTATTTGAAAAAAATAAAAAAATAATTGATGGACAAAAAACAAAATATCTAGAATTATTGGAATCTATTTTTATTATTGATAGAGTTCATTCAAAATCAATTCTAGATGGATTAAACCCTTTAAATATTCCTGAAAATGTAAAATATCATTTTCTATATGGTGTGGATATCAGTATTAGTAAAGAAAAAAATAAATTTATAATTCATATTGATAATTTGCATCAAATTACACAATTAAAATTTATTCATGAATTATTATTGATTTTATTTGACCCATTATTTGATAAACAATTTATTAAAGAAACTGATAATCTTTTAAATATTGAAAAAGATATTGGTGTTGATATTGATATTGAGGATAAGGTATCAATGACTGATAATATTGACCAAATGAATTTAGGATTTGAATTTGGTGAATTAGGTTTTGAAGATTTACAAGTTGATGTTGATATTGAGGAACAATATAAAAAGAAACAAGAAGAGAAAAAACACAAAGAAGAAGAAAAGAAACCAGAAGATAAATTAGAAATTGATTATGATTTAAAGAAAAAAGGGTCTCATGTTGATAAAATTAAATTTACGAATTATATGATTCAGATGAGAGTTAAGGCTGATCCTGGTTTATATAAAGTTGAAGATGTAAATGTTGGTCAAGGTCAAGAAGAACAAGGATGGAAATATAGCACATCTTGTGATGCTACGCAAATGAGACAACCTTATATTATTCCCAAAGAGAATTTGGATAAAATCAAAGATAAAAATGCGATTACTGGTTATGTTAAATATCGTGATCATTATTATATATGTCCTAGAATATGGGATTATAAAGCCGAAATGCCAATATCAACTGATGAATTTATTAAAAATGGTTTAAAAAGTCCTTATACACATGGTGAGGCAATACCTGCTGATAAGCGTAATAAGGAATTCTTAGGAGATAAATATACAGTTATTGTTAGAAAACCAACTAGTAGCACATATTGGACAAAGGATAAAGCAGAAAAAGGATGGCCTGAGATATTAAAAAATACAGGTTCGGAAGCTTATCCTGGTTTTATGAAACCAAAAAATCATCCTAAAAATTTATGTGTCCCATGTTGTTTTTTAAAAGAACCAGATGATTTTGACCCAAATGCTACTGAAATACAAAGATTTAAAAAACCAGTAGGTCATGATGTATGTGAAATTGAAACTGATTCAGAATTACCCAATCAAAGCAATGACACAAAGGAATTTGATGATGGGTCAGTTTGTAAAAATGAAAATTATATCAAGGCTGATATAGCTATTCTAGATAATTGTCGTTATGGGCAACTACCGGAAAATTTAAATACATTATTAAGAAATAATCAAGAAATATTAATATCATCTTCTACAAATTCTTTACATAAATATACTAATTGCTTTTTACGTAGAGGTGTTTTTAGTGATAAAAATAGTTTTCTACGTTCAATAGCTAGTATCAAAGAATCAATAACAACAGGTCAAGTTACTTTTAAAACATTAATAAAATTAATAACTGACAATTTAACACCTGAGATTTTTATTACATTGAATGAAGGGACATTAATCAATATATTTAAATTTAATTATAGTTTACCTAGAAACAACAGTCAAATATATTATTTTTCAGAATTTATTAAAAAATATCCTAAATTTGTCAGTTGGTTAGGACTACCTGATTATAATCTAGAAAAGGTCAATGATTTAATAATCTTACAAAAAGATAAATTAAAATTAAGAAAAGTCAGGAAATTATTTATTGTATTTAGTGCTTTTCATAATTTTATCAAATATTGTCAAGATGATAAAATAATTAAAAGACATGATTTCTTTATTGATTTAATTAGTCGACGATTAGATTGGTTATTTCCTCAAGGTGTTAATATTATTATGTTTTCTAAAGAAACCAATAATATTTATTGTAATCCATATATTAAATCAATTGATAAACCTGTAGCGATGCTTTTATATGATAAGACAGGTAAATTTGAACCTATTTTTCACATTCAATCAAAAGGTTCATTAATTCCAAATGGTGTTATAAAATTAGATAATTCAATAAATATGTCTACTACTGATTTAATCAGTTTAAAAAATAATTTAAAAAATCAACCAATAAATACCAATTTATTAAAAGAAACTCAAAAACGTTTACCAATTTTAAAAGAATTAGTTAAAATACATATTACTAATTGTAGCGAGTTATCTAATTCTCAATATGGAGATTATAAATTATTACCTACTGCAAACATTATGTATGAAACTTTAAAAACATTGAGTGAAACACATCCCGAATTTGAACCTTATCAACAAATAACATCTGCTTTACATAATACAGAATTTATTATAACTGTTAAAAAACTAATTTTTCCAGTTCGTCCTAGTGCTATAATATTAGATTTACCAGTTCATGATGGTATGGAATATTTTCATTTAATCGAAACAAAAGATACATTTAAAATCATTGAATCTTTACATATTTTTAATATCAAAACAAATAATAAATATAATTATAATCCAGCTGCTTTTCTAGTAACAGACCAAAACACTAATTTAGTAATTGGTATTTTATTAGAAAATGATGGTCTAATACCAATTTATCCAACACAATTGTCAGATTTAAATGATAAACTTAAAAAATTAAAGTTTAAAATGGAAATTATTGTAAAAAATATTTATTATGAGGCTGATTATAAAATATCTGAAAAACAAATTAATGAAGATGAAAGAATTGGGTATCTACATGAATATCAAAAATTTGAGTATTTATATCAACATTTTAAATATGAAATTTCTATGGCATTAAAAGAAAGTAAAAGTTCATATTATGTTAATGAAATAAATGCTATTCTAGGTTCTCCATTACCAGATTTAAATTTAATGACAGAAAAATTAATTCAAATTCTAACTTCTTTATCCAATAAAGTATTAAAGTCAGTGAATATTGATATAAATAATGGAAAGAACAATGATGGAAAGAAGATTGGAAAAAAAGATAACAAACAGCAAACTAGATTAGGGACTCATAAAAAAAAATATTATTTAGCAACTTGTCAAAAAATATCTCAAAAGAAATGTAATTCACATCCTTATTGTATTTTAACTTCTAAATCAGGATGTAATATTAATCTAGAAACATCATTTTGGTCAACTTTATTTATTAAAAGATTAGCTGAAAGTCTTTTACGAAACCAAAATGAAAGAAAACATATATTGGAAGGCACATATATACCTGCCTTTTATTATGAAGAAAGTTTACAATTGTCAAAAGATGAAATATTTTTAACAAATGAAAATTTTTATCTCATTCGTCAAATTTATAAATCATCGAAATATCATCAAGAAATTGGTGTATTTGAACCGATAGAAACAGATTCTTCCGGTGAAAGAATAATTAAAGCTACTTATAATCAAATTGAAAATAAATTAGAAGATATTGGGTCAGCATCTGGAACTGCTAATACTGATACAACAACAGGATTAGAGATTACTGATTTATCAGGTGTTAAAAAGAAATTAAAAACTGTTTATGCAACTGTTTTTGATAAAGATGGTAAATATCGTTCTCAATATCATGCTGGTCCATGTATATTTCCATACGTTTATGGAAATACCAAACAATTATATTTTGATTGTAATAAAGATAAGGATGAAGGTCAAAGATGTCCTGTAGAGGTTGATAAATTTAGAAGAGCATTAAAATGGGGATTTTGTCCGGCTGACCCTAGAGAAACTAGAAGAAAATATAATGTTCAAGATATTAATGCAAAAGCTACTAATAATAAAGGGAAAATCGACAAAGGGTTTAAATCAGGCAAATGTATTTTTCCATTTAGATATCATCCTAGTTATGATTTATCGTGGGAATGTGTCACAACCAAGCATGGAAGAGGTCAAAAATGGTGTGCAACAAATATTAAAACAGGAAAAAATATTGCTTCAGAACTTCCTGTTGCAGCCGATAAAACTGATAGAATTTATCAAAAGAAATGGGATTATACTGTTATGAATGACGAGAAAGGAGAATTTAATGATGATTTCTTAAGATATAATACTAGAGGTTATTGTCCTTCAGAAGAGAAAAATAAAGTTAAAAATATTAAAGAAGGTAAAGAAGGAAAAGAAGGAAAGGATTATGTGGAAATGTCCCAACCAGACATCAAATTAGCAGACCAAGATAATTTAACAATTGAAAATTTTGTAATGAATAAATGTATTCAAACAGATTCGAAAGGTGGATATAGTAAAAAAATTCTTAAAAAATTTGCGATTGAGGAACTTAATTTTACTGAACAACAAATTGAAGGAATTAAAAAAGAACAATTATGTCATTTAATTGGTGAAAAGTTAAGTGGTTTACAATCTAGAACTGATTTGAAAGGAAAAACCTTACTTGATATTTATAAAAAAGACCCTAAAATGTGTGAAAAGGGAGAATCTGGTGGTGGATGGTATCTTAGTGCTTTAAGAAAAATGGCAAATCGTTATTTTGGTATGGACCCAGAAATAGCAAAAGATGCTTCTAAAAAGGATTTATGTGGATTTATAATACCTATTTTAGATAAAGAAATGGAAAAAATACAAGCATCAAAAGGGGCTCAACCAGTTATTTTATCATCAATTTATACTAAAAATCCTAACTATTGTGAAGAAGGACCTAGCAAAGGAGGTTATACACTAAAAGAATTAAAAGAAATGGGGACAAAATATTTTGGTATTGATGAAAATATTAATGACAAAGAACAAATATGTGAAATTATTCGAACTAAGTTAGAAATTGAAAAAAATAAGTTAAATGAAGATGAAGACATGTTCAGTGACAACTTTTCTAGTTTTGATGACTCAGGAACATTCAGTTTCTTAAATGATTTTGGTTCTAATGGATTTTTATCTAAATCAAAAACTGATGTATCATCTAAAAAGAAACAAATAAGTCGAAAATCTGGTAAACTATCATTAAAATATCTAAAACGTAAATTCTAAATTATTTTGTTATGTTTATTTTTTATTTAATTTTGTTGTGATTATAATTTTTATTTATTGATAAGAAGTAAGAATTAAATTGATAGAATAAAAAAGTGTTAGATAATTAAAATAATAAACTAATTAAAAATGGAACTAGAATATCAAGATTGGGAAAATATTATTAAAGAATATCCATCAGCAACACAATTATTTAATTATTTTCTAGATGACCCATTATTGGATTATTTAGATATTCATGGTTCTAGTTTAGGTTTTATAGAAGAACCATGTCCTCGTCATACTTTAGATTTAATGAGCAAAGGTTGTAAATTTGAAGAATTTGTAATCAAAGCAATTAGAACAAAAGGGATTCCTGTTATAGAAGTGTCGAAATTTGATAAATGGGGTGATGGATGTTTTGAGACATTACAATTAATGAGAGAAGGTTATCCAATTATATTTCAAAGTTATATTGTTAATCATGAAAACAAAACAAAAGGGCATCCAGATGTTTTAATACGGTCGGACTATTTAAATCTTTTAAAACCTGGATTAATAAGTGATGAGGAATCTAAGATACCATCTATATTTGGTAATTGGCATTATAGAGTTATAGATATTAAAATGTCTAATATTGCTTTATCTTCCGATACAAAAAAAATATTAAATAATAAATTATACAGGGGATATAAAGCTCAAGTTCTCGTTTATACATTAGCAATAGGTGCATTACAACATTACACACCAGATACAGCGTATATTTTAGGTCGTTCTGCACATAATTATGATAATTCTTATTATGTTGATAATTGTTTTGATTCAATTTCACCAATAAAATATAACGAACACGACTCTAATTTACAAAATGATTTAATAAAAGTTTTGCATTGGAGAGAAATTTTAAAAGTGCTTCCATGTGTATCTAGAATTGGAGCTAGTAATGAATTTGATTGGGAATCAATTGAACAACAAATACCCAAAGAATTGAATATATCTTTAAGACCTAATATGAAAAATAAATATGATTATAAATGGGGGTCTGCTAAAAAAATTATTGCTCAACAAAGACAAGAATTTACTTTGTTATGGAATTGTGGAGTTGCTAGAAGAAACTTAGCTTTAAATAATGGTATAAAAACATGGAATGATTATAAAGAATATTGTTTAAATAAAGGGGGGTATCAAAATTTAGTTTTAGCTAAAATTATAGAAATTAATTCATCAGAAAATAAAAATGGTGATATTTTAATTTTACCAACCGATAAATTGGAAAATCAAATGTATGAATTATTACCATCTAGAAATGAACCTTTTCTAGTTATCGATTTTGAAACAACAAATAATTTAAATGATGATTTTTCATATTTGCCAGAAAAGGGTGGGGAAGAAATGATATTTTTAATAGGCATTACAGTTGTAATACCTAGAAATTATAATTCTACAAATATACCAAAAGATTTTGATAATAATGAAAATAGCGAAAATAGTAAAAAATATTACCAAGATTTATATGAATATCGTTATTTCCCTTTTTTTATTAAAAACATGTATTTAGATGACGAATGTAAAATGTTAAGAAAAATGCTTAAATTATTAGATGACATTAAAATCTGGTTAAACATGGAAGAAATAACATTATATCATTGGTCAAATGCAGAACCCTCTTTTTTTAATAAAATGTTTGGTAGACAATATGATTATTTGACAGATGAAGAAATAGATTTTATAGATACCATAAATTTTGCTGATATTTTATATATTTTTAAATATCAACCAATAATAATTAAAGATGCATTTGATTTTAGTATTAAAACGATTGGTAATGCCATGTATAAACATGGAATGATAAAAACAATATGGAAAGGGGAAGCTAATGGTTTATCTGTGATGTTAGATATTAATAAATATAGTAATGAAGCTGATAAGTTAGATATTAATTTACGAGATTTTAAAGAAGTTAATGATATTATTATTTACAATATGGTAGATTGTCAAGTTTTAGCTGAAATAATTATCTATTTACAACATCATTTCATTTAATCATTGAAAAAATTTGATTCGTTCAAAAAAAATAACATAAGTTTATTTAGTATTTTTTTAAATTAAATTTGTTTTTGCGATTATTAAAACCAAAATGGAAAAACAACAAGATACAATACAAAATATTAATACAGTGGATGAAAATTCAAATGTTTCGATTTTAACAGTTGGTAATTCAACAAATAGTGAAAAATTAGCTAACAATACTAATATTCAAAGTGATAATGACCAAGAAACATCTGAATCAAAAAAGAAAACTGGGTCAAATCGGATTACTAAGACCGAAGCTCAGCAATCAATGTTAAATAGAAAACAAAAAAAATTAGTAAGTCGTCTTAATTCTTCTTATTGTAAAACAGGTAAAATGGATAGAATTTTACCTATTCTTACAGGTAAATCTAGAATATCATTAAGATTGATTGATTGGTTTGTAACAAATTATGCTAAAATATTTAATACTCATTATAGTTTGAATGATTATAAAATAAAGAGAGAGGCTAAAAGTAAAAAAGGTAAATATACAACAGCCAAAACCTTAAAGAAAGACAAGTTAAAGGAAGATAAATTAAAAGAAGATAAATTAAAGGAAATAAAAGAAATTGATAAGGTATTAGATGAAAAGGAAATATTAAGTCAAAGTCCAGGAACTAGTAATAAATCAATCATTGACAATAAGGATGAATATTTTAATGATTTATTTTTTGTTTATCCTAGTTATCGACAAGAATTAAAGACTAATTCTAAAAAACGGTTTGATGTGTTTTGTCGGAATGGTTCTTTTAATTATTATTATGATGAACATAAATTCATTGAAACAAATGATGGTCAATTAAATTTCTTTGATTGGGCTGATAATATGTTTGTTATAGATTATATTGAGGAACATTATAATGAAATTGAAAGAGATATGGAATTGAGAAATGCTAAGAAACCACGTTCTCAAAAGAAAAATATAACAGCAAAAGGTAAGAAAGCTGCAACTATTGCATGTGATAATGATAATGAAACAATAAGTCAAAAACAAAGAAGAAAACGTCGTGAAATATCAGAATCTTCTTTAAAAACTATTCATCATATTCCTCATAGAGCAATTATATCATTTGATTAAGTATTTATAGTTTTATTAGGTTTTTATTTTCTATGAAAAGTATAAAACGACTATTTCTAGATGTCTTTCAATATTAGTAATGTTTTAGACACGACCTTTTTAAATTTAATATTTCAATTAAATTATACAGATTATTATACAATTCGAACACTTGGTTTATGGATTTTAAGTTTATTCATCATAATAACTGGAATATTTACACAAACAATACGAGACTTTATAGGACTAACTATGTTGATTATGTTAGGTATTGTGTCATTCTGTGGATTTTTTATAACATATATTTATCCTAGATATGTATATGTGGCTAAATATAATGTTACATTTAAAGGTTGGCTTTTAAGAACATTAGATTTATTTTTTCATCATGCACCTGTTATAATTCAATTATTATTATTAAAAAAAGGCTATTGGAATTATGATTCATCTTTATTGATGAATGCTATTTTAATTAATGTGATATCATTAATTTTTTTTGTTTTCTTTGTAAATCCATTTAAAATATATATGCCTGCATTATATTATGGTAAAGACCCAACATTAAAATAATACAAAATAAAGAACTATTTTATATATATATAAAATAAATATCATATAAAATGTTTTTCATAAAAGACATTCTAGCTATTATAACATGTAATATTTTATATTTTACATATATTGAATTAAATTCTAAAACACCCGGAATTGTGTTTAGATGCAATGATAAAAATGAAAAAGAATTGTCATTAGGAAGTATCAAAGAATTTATCATATTTCCATATACTTATTTTGGACGCCAAATTATGTGGAAACCTGAAAATTGGGATATCAACCACACAGTTGTTATTTTAGGAATGTTTGGTATTTATAAATTATTTAATTACCAATATTCGGATGTTGAGACATTGGAGAACCAGTTGGAGATGTAGCAGAATTACAATCATTGTTTAATTTTGCTAATTGGTCGGGGATAGTTAAATCAGGTAATTTAACTCCTTCGACTTTAACATATTCACAAGGGTCACCCCCTCCCATTATTTTTTTCATTTTTTTCAAGTTTCTCGTTTTCTTTATCTTTTTACTGTTAGATAAATATTTACGTCTACCAGTATATCTTTTCTTTGATACTTTTGACTTTTTAACTATTTTTTTCTTAATAGATGTTTTCTTTGTTTTCATTTTAGTTACCATTCTAGAAAGTAAACTTTTAATTTTAAAAAAGAAAAAAAGAAAATATAAAATAAAAAGAATGATAATGGATTAACCAAATAATACATCATAAATCATGAATATAAATGCTTCATAATGTATATATGTGACCTTTGATAATGCAACTTTATTATCAAGTTCAGCACTTTTTTCAATAATTTTACATTTTTGAGAATCATTTATTTTATCAGTTAATGAAAACAACACTTCATGTGTTTTTTTAATATAATTATTCCATGATATTGCCGATTGATAAAGAGTTAATATCATACCTCTAATCATTGGTAATTTTTTCAAATCATTTTGTAACACTAATTGAATCAAACAATTAATATAATATTTAAAATTGTCCAATGATTTCTTTTTTAAACCAGGATCAATTGCCTCAAGTAATCTTTGATTTAGATAAATAATTGATAATTTGATATCTCGATTAGTTGTTTCTATTATTTTTTCAATTTTTGAACTAGGAAATTCAAATTTTTTAGGTATTAATTTACTGAAATAGTTTGTTAATTCTTTTGTAGTTGGTCTAGAAATCATAAAAGTTTCGAATCGACTTTTTGCCATTGGTGCTAACTTATCATATTGATTAGTTGTTGTTAAAATATAAGTTCTGGATTTTCTTCTTTCTATAAAATTCATAATGCAACTAACTGTTTTCTCTTTAAATCTTTCAAGATGTAATATTAAGATATATGTTATATTATCCCCTTCAATATCAAATTGTTTAGTAATAAAATCATATACAGTCTCATCATTAACCGAGTCATTGATAATTACCAAATTATTATTTGATAAGATAGCTCCTACTTTTTCTAAATTAAAAGTTGTATCCGTGGATTTAGATTCACTATTAGGGTATAATGTTAATACCTCTTCACCAAACTGTTTTTGTAAATAAGCCATGAATAATGTTAATTTTCCAGCACCTGAAGAACCATGAAAAAGTGTATCAAACAATATGTTATCTTGTTTTAATATATCTACTATTGATTTATGAAATTTAAAGTCTTCTAGAGGTGGAAAATAGTTTAACTTTATTAAATCTTTGACTAAAAAGTCCATATTATATATTTTATGTTATTCTTCTATTAAATATAATTAAAAAATCAATTTTATATTTATTAAAATTATAAAACTAGTAACTAGTATTAACAAAAAGGAAATTAAAAAATATACAATTCTAGATATATCTTTTTTTCAAAATCATTTTTGAAAAATGAAGGTGTAAATCACATTTTAGCCAAAATCCAAAATGGGAAGTTTTATTCGGGATTTTATTTATATGTTAAACTATTATTTTTGTTATCACTTTATGATAAATCACATTTTCGCGCGCGACCCTGCTTTCATTAACACTTTTATATTACATATAAATGATGCTTTTGTGGTTGATAAAGTATTCTTTGACGATAGTGAAATTGGGATGTTAGGGTGTTTAGATTTAGTGATGGAAATAGTATAAAACTATAATTAAAATATAAAAGACTACAAAGTGTTTTATTAAATCATTTACCATATTATAAATTGCCTATCGAATCATGATATTTTTTTGTAACTATTATACAAGATAAAATAAATGTGAATGTATCTAGACTACGATTTTAGTTGAATGACTATACAATCAAATGGATTATGATTTGCAATAAAACTACAAGTTATCTATTATTTATGACAAATCATTATAATATAATAGATAATGTATCTAGTGGCTTAAAATCTTTTATTTCTCAAGGGATAAAATGTGAAAAGATTATACATTTCCCAAAATCAAAAAGTAAAATCATGTAACTAGAATATACATTTTTATAAAATACTATTATTCAAAATTAAAATTATAAAATTATCAATTCTAGATATACTAGAGTCCTCTTTTATTTTAAGTGTTAATTTTAAAGTATAAAACAAAAATTAGATATGTTGATGTATTTATTCGAAAAATATTACTTCGAAAGCGTTACATAAGAATATCTATGATATTTATATTCTAGATACTTAACTATATTTAAGTAAACATGCTTCACAAAATATAGTTCAGATTAGTTATGCACCTAGAATTACAAATAAAATAATAAAAGAAGAAAAGAATAAAGAAAAGAATAAAGAAAAGAATAATTTAATAATTAATCATTAGTTTATTTTTTGGTAACGCTAGTGTGTTAGTCTTCTTCCGAAGTATCATCATCATCTAAATTATCATTATCTGGGACAATTTCTTCATCGATAAAACCAATTGTAGCAATCTCCTTTTTAAAAGCAGGTTTTCGCTTTTTAGGAACATTCGCAGTAATGATTGTTTTCAATGAATTATCATCATAAGTAAATTCAGAAAACTGATATTTCTGCTCCTTATAATATTTCTTTCTTGCAGCATATTGACGGTGAAAACTACCAAAATAATCAATAATGTCAACAACAATATGTTGTTTATCTCTGTCCTCTGGTTTTTTCCGTAAAATGCGACCAACTGACTGAATTACATCAGATTTAGGAGTAGCCAAAATAACTGTATCTAAAGAGGGACAATCAAAGCCTTCACTTACCATTGGGTATGTTCCTAGAATGATATCTTTCTCCTCGGAAATTTTTAAATCAGTTTGTTTCATTCCACCGACATATAAACCAGCTGTAGTATTTTGTAAATCTTTTTCGATTTGTTCTTTTAAATAATTCAAATGTTCTTTACGGTCACTTAGAATTAAAATCTTTCGACCTTCACTTCGTAATGCACGTAATTCCTCAATGATTACTGTATTACGTTTTTCACATGAACAAATATTATTAATCATTTTAGGACGATTAGGGTCGCCTCTAACATTCGATATAACTGTTGCATATTCAGGGTCATCATTAAAATAATGAAAAATCTTACACATGATAGTATCATCAACATTTTGAGATTCTTGATAAACAATATCACCTAGAAAATATTTGAAAACATGAGTTAAACCATCTTTACGGTCTGGAGTAGCACTCAATCCTAAAGTAAACTGAGTAGCAGTTTTAATTAAAGCTCTAGAGAAGATTTCCGCGCTAAGATGATGACATTCATCATAAATTACTAATCCAAATTCTTTTAATAATTCTTCGGAATAATCTTTTTGAGAAAGACTTTGAACCATAGCAATTACAATGTCTTTATCTTCGACATCACAAATTTTACCTTGCAATCTTCCAACTTTCGCGGTTGGTAAAAAGCCTTTAATATTTTTAGAAGGGTCGCCTAAAATACGTTCAACCCATTGGTCAGCTAAAAATTCTTTATGAACAACAACCAGGGTTTTTAAATTAATTGCCGATGCGATATATAAACCAATAACTGTTTTACCACGTCCACATCCAATCGAAATAATACCTCCACCAATTTTCTTAGCAGCTTTAATATAGATATCAGCAATATTAATTTGATAAGGTCTAAGAGAACCATCAAATTTTAGATTAGCTTTAGTTCCGGTTCCAATTAATTTATTAACTTTTGGTTTACCATATTTTTCAATACCAAAATATCGAGGCATATATATTTTTTTAGGACTTTCTAAATAAATTGGGAAACTATTATTTTGTTGAACAAAACTAGTCTGTTGGATAGGGGTGGCAGTTAATTCCTTTTTTAATTTGTCTAATTCATTTTGTTTAAATTGGTCTTTTGGGATAGCATATCCATTTCGACTTAATGAAGAATCAAAATTCATTTTAATTTATATTTTAATTAAATAAATAATAGTCTTAATCAATTTTTTATATTTTCATTATTTTTATGTTTTTTATGATTTTATAGAAAAAAAAATCTATTTTATAATTAACAAGATAACAAACAAATAATAAATAAAAAGATGTCATCTTCATCATCAATGTCAAGCATGAAAAAATTATATACAAACGACGTTACGTTTGTTGTAATTCGTATTGTATTAGTACTTCTTCTAGTTTTCTTAGTTTACATCCCTAAAAACATATTAGCGGTATTCGAAAACTTTTTCTTCCAAGCATTCTATTTACTTTTAATGGCCTACTTAGCTTTAATGGATGCTCCATCCGGTCTTTTAATGGCTACAATTTTCTTATTTGCTATTCAACAATTAAATCAACATCATAAATCATCTTCAACATCATCAACAACATTACCATCAAGAGTTATGGTTATGAAACAACCACAACAATTACAAATGATGGACAAAAAAGCAATTGGTATGGATAATAGTGAATCAGAAAGAATGATGATGTATGATGTCATGCAAACATTAGAAAATGAAAAACTTGTAAATGGTGTTTTACAAAGAAGAACAGTTGTAGAACAACAAAGAAATGAAGTCGATATGGGTCAAATGTTTGATAAACTTGAACATTTTGAACCAACTGGACTTGACCCAGCAACACATCCTGCATTTAAAACTATGACTGAAAATTTAGAAGAAGATAGTAAAGCATTTACATCCAAAATGCAATTCCAGGATGCTGGTTCTAATTTAGTTCCAGGTGCTGACCCAAATGTTGGTATCAAAGCTTGGAACAATCAAATTGGTATCCAAGGACTTGATTTTCCAAACGGATATGATAAATCAGATTATTATGGTTCAGTTTTTTAAATTATAAACATAATTGATACTTTTTAGTTTTTAGTTTTTGATAAGATATTGAATTATTTTTCTTTTACGTTCAACTTTTTAAAAATTAATCACTATTTATTGTAAATAATTTCAAAAATCAATAAAATGGCTGAAGCTCAAGCTCCCAAACTAGCTCTCCCTTCTGAAAAAACACTAAATGGTGCTTTTCGTATCTCAATCGCGCACGGCAAACCAGTTGATTCATATTTCTATGTAGACTCAATTAAAGGAAAAGTCTGCATTCGCCATGACGGTGAAGAAAAAATTATATTCAAAAACGAAGAAGAATACACATCACCTCTTGAAAACTTATATAAATCGGAAAATGAATATATTGCTGTGACAAATAATTCAATTTATATTATTTCAGCCAGAACTGAAATTAAAAAATTATAAAAAAAAACATAATAATTGATAATTAAAGTTAATTTTAAATTTTAAACAGTTTGATATTCTTCAATCCAAATATTTGGAATAAAGAAATTATTAGGTCCTTTTGAATTTTCTAAATGAATATTTGGTTGTGAAAAAGTTATTTCATAATTATCAGAAATATAATCTGGTGAGCCTTCATATTCATGAGTTCTACGATGTCTATCATATTCATAATCATCATCTTCTGGTGGAGGAGATTGTGTGCGTCTAGGATTTCCTGAACCTCTTGAACCTGAACCTCTTGAACCTGAACCTCTTGAACCTGAACCTCTTGAACCTGAACCTCTTGAACCTGAACCACTTGAACTTGAACCACTTGTTCCTGAACCACTTGAACTTGAACCACTTGTTCCTGAATAACTTGAAGCTGACCCACTTGTTCCTGAATAACTTGAAGCTGACCCACTTGTTCTTGAACCACTTGAGCTTGAACCACTTGAGCTTGACCCACTTGTTCCTGAACCACTTGTTCCTGAACCACTTGAGCTTGTTCCTGAACCACTTGAGCTTGTTCCTGAACTACTTGAGCTTGTTCCTGAACCACTTGAGCTTGAACCACTTGAGCTTGAACCATTTGAGCTTGAACCACTTGAGCTTGAACCACTTGTTCCTGAACCACTTGATGATGATGCAGAATATGTAGATGAATATGATGAATCTTCACCTAATCCAATATTAATAGGACCTGTATATTTGGCAGGTTCACAACGTAATGTTTCATTACGAGCCAAATTAATATATAATGTCTCAATTCTTGTTTCATTTCCAGAAGAATCTGTTGGAACTGGAATCATTGGATTAAATAATAGTGGATTTTTAAATGCTGGATTTTTAGGTTGATTTTTGCCACAATAATCATAACAGTTATCTTGTCCAGCTGAAGTGCATATTAAATTACTAGCTAATTTTGTAATTAAATTATATATTTCCTCAACAAATCCCCTAATATCTTGAGTTTTAGATATCAGGGTATTATTTATAGGTATAGTTAAACGTTGGATGCAGGTCAATTGATATTTAACTCTAGTAAGTTGTGTTTCATCCAAAGTTATATCTTTAGGGTTTATAGAATTAAATGCAGATTCTGTTGTTTGTTCTAATATATAATATATTCTCTTTAAGTATAATGCTGTGCATGTAACTTTATTATATAAATCATTCATATGTTCTTGATATTTTTCTTCAAATTTACTATATCTATCAGCATGAATTTTTTTATCACAGTATTCATTTGCTATAAATTGATGTAATGTTTTATATTTCTTCGTTAGTTCTATTTTAATTTGTCTTTGTATTTGAAGTAAAATTTCATTATGATTATCAATAAAAAAGTTCACATTCAAAGCGTTTAATTCTTCATCATCTAACCGAACTATAGCACCTCCAAAACATTCACTAATACGGTCGGCTATTTTTTTAATTAAATCAGAATTATTAACTGTAAATTGTTCTTTTTTAGATTGATTACAATAATTAATTATCAATATTCCGGTTATTGTAAGGATTATTATAAATAATAAAATTAAAGTAGATTGTGTGGTGTTAGTTTTCATTTTATTATCGTGTATATCTATTTAATAAAAAAAAAGAAAATAATAATATAGATTACTTATTAAGCAAAATAAATAAGTTTTCTTTCATTAATCCCCATTTACCTAGAGCATCCCCCCATGATTCCGGTTTTTTATCAATTTTTTTTTTATTTTTTAGATAAGCACGTGGCATTGAAGATGTAAATTTTTTATATTGCATTTCCAATCGTTTATTATCTCGTTTTCGTTTTTTTCTTTTCTTTTTTTCAGCAGCAATAATTTCAGTATATTTTTTATCATTTGAATTATTTCTAAAACCTTCTATATAATCACCTATGTCTTCTATTTCATCTTCATCTGCTTCATTTGTTGATTTTAATTTGAATGTTTCAATTGGTTGTCTACTAGGAAAATATTTATGATATTGTGTTAAAAATAATAAAATAACAACAGTAATAATTAAACTATTTTTGTATTTAAATCCCTTTGATAATAATATGAATGACAACAGTAATAATATTAAAACTGTTAAATATTGAGCTTCCTGTAATAAATATAAACCATAAAGCAAAAATACTAGCTCAACTAGATAGTGATTCATTCTATTTGTAATAGTTACAGAAAAAAATAAAGTAAATCATATACTTTTTGATGAAAATAAAAATAAAAAAGATAAGGAGTCTCTATTTTTTGTTTCTATAGAACAAATCTAAGACTAAGAAATAATATGGCGAGAACTATAGCTTTAGCTGCTAGTCCCATCATATTAATTTCTCCTGTTTCAGCTAAAAATCTTGGAACAAATCCAGTTAAAAGTTTGTTAAATTGAGGTAAATTAAGAGCAATGAAAAGAACTGCAATTGCACCCGCAAATTTCATGTCTTTCATAATTTTTTCAAAAAATGTAGGTTCAGGTTCAGGTTCCATCATATCATATTGAAATTGTTGTTCCATCCCCATCTCACCTTCGTATTGTGGTTCTTGTATTTGAACATTTGGTGTAGGTCCATTTTGTGGGATTTGTGATTGGTCAAGTTGATATTGAAGTGCACCGGCACTAATATTAGAATCATTTTGGTATGTTGGTTGTTGAGTAGCTTGAGCTGCAACGTCAATCATTTTATTTAAATCAAATTGTTGTTGACCCCCCATATCCATTTGTTGACCTCCCGGAAGAGGTAAATCGCTTAAAGAAGTTGACATTTAATGAACTAGAATGTTTAATTAATTAAAATAAATTAAAAATTTAAAAATAACGAACGAACTTACTTAACAATTCTATAATTTCTTTATTTTTTTTTATCACATGATGTAGATTCAGGTTTATAAATAATACATTTTCCATCATGAATATAAATCTTATCTTTAATATCCTTGTATGGTGGTCCTTTAATTATTACACAATTATTATCTCTACAAGCCTTTTGAAATAGGGCAGCTAATCCTAGACCTAGAATACCAGATATTAAAATTGCCCCCCAATCAGTTTCAACAATTCTTTTAAGAAACATTATCCTTTATTACTTTTATAGAAAAAAAGATTATAATTTTAATCAATTTCTAAAGGATGGTCTAAAATCAGACTTTTATCACTTGGACATTTTACTTCAACAGTTTTATATTTGTAACAACTGTTACTATCATCTCTGTAAATAGTTTCTTCATCATTGGGTTTAGGATGTTGAATTATTATTTTCTTAGGTGGTTCAGTCATGTAAACATAAAAAATACCTAAACAAAAGCAAATAATAAATACAAATGGATTTAATCGGGAGAATAATTTCATTTATTTTACGCTTTTTCTCTTATCTTTCTTATTGTTCTGATTATTCTTTAAATTTATAATAAGAAATAAGATATAATAAAAACTTTAAAAATAAAAAACCCAATTCTAGTTATAATGTTATACTAAATTATTTGTTAATAATCCTACAAGTAAAACTTCAATCATAATAATAACAAATGTCATTAAAAGACCTAAGAAGTATTTATGCCAATCACCTGGAAATGAAAGTGTAGGAGCAACTTTTCTTAAAAATTTATCACCTACACGAATAAAAAATGGAATTGCTTGTGATGCAACTGGGAATGTTAATGTTATAATAATTAAACCAACAATTACACCTAATTCGCGATTATTATTATCAATAGCCATACCAATTGTAATCCATAAAATACCAATTAATGCAAAGAAATTAATTAAGTTAGCTGACAAAAATCCCATAACATTAGTTGGAAAAAGTGGGTAAAGATCGTTAAAATTATTAGGGGCACCTGCAGCTGTTAAGGTGCTAGCTAATAAAACAGTAAATGGTAGGTAATATTTAAGGATATCCGTATTATTGGTTGCTAATAATATAATTGGAACTAAAATCATAACAAATAAGAAAAACGCCAATGTTCCGAATTTAGGCGTTCTTAAACAAACTTTTAATTCTTCGTTACTCATAATTTATCTTTTATCTTATTATCTTTAATATAAAAAGATAAAATAAAAAAACAAAAAAATAATGAAAAGTTTATTATTTATTGTTAATTATTGTTTATTTTCCATATTATAATCATGGTCTTCTAATAAATGCCAATCAACACCATGTATATCATCTGTTGATTCACTTAATAAATTATTTAAAGAATTTACTAATATTTTAACATGTTCGCTGTTTTCCCCAGTTAAGCTAGAACAATCTAAATTTAATGATTCAGGTGCCATACATGAAGTTGTGGTTGGTGAAAAATAATTATTCATTACGTGGTGTGGTATTTCATGTTTTGAATATAGTTCTTTATGTAAATTGGCGATTTCCTTATCTTTCATTGAAATTAATTCTTTAAGAAAAGCATTTTCATCATCTCTTTGAACTAAATATTTTTTCCATGTTTCATATATTACAGCAAATTCTTGAGTTTTTGCTTTAGATTCATTTTTTAATTCATTTATGATATGTTGTCTATTTTGAACATAATCTTCAAGACTATTTACTTCTGTATTAAAATGTTCAACTTCTTTAGCTTTAGATATTAAATCACCTTTTAAATCATCAATTTCCCCAGTTAAATAACTAATTTTATCTAATGCAATTTCTATTTCTTCGCATTTATTACGATATAATTCTAGAAATTGATTATTTTGAAAAGAAAGAAAAGAACAACTATTGGATTTTAGTTGGTCATATTTTTTTTTTAAACTATCATATTTATCAGCTTTTTTTTTTAAAAGGCTTATTTTTGCTTTTAATGACATATTGTTTCAAACAATGTTTAATTAAATTAGAAATATTAGAAATAACCCTAAGCTAATTTTAATTATTTTCATAAATAAATTTAAAAAATAACAATAAAATAATAATATTTATTTATCTTGCTGGTCTAAGTTCCCAGAAGCTATCAGCGGTTGGTTTATCATGTCTGTATGCACTATCTCTAAGTATTTGTTCTTGTGTTCTCACAGGTAAATCACCTGTGCAATAGAACATAGCATCAGAACGTGGTTTTTTTGATGGTGGCGCTGGGTATGTTAAGGTTCTGTATGGAATACCATGTCCAATGGGGATATGATGAACATTATTATCACCACAAATTTTAACATGAAGCATAGGTGGAACGTAAAGTGTTCCTAGTCCAACATAATAGGCATTAGGTGCTTTAAGTTTGATAGTAAATTTACCTCCCTGTGCCACAGTCGCACCTTGGTTTGGTGTTTGGTCATATGCTTGAGCTGGATTAGCATATGGTAATCCACTGCCAGAAAAGCTCATTCCTCTAGTAGCAGGAGCAGCCGCCCAATATATAATATTAACTGTTTTCATTTCATATCCTTTAAGACTTCCATTAATAGTTAAATCACCATCACCGGCATATTGAACTATACCATCACAACCAATTTCATTAAAATATTCTTGCCTCCAATTTGACATTTCAATTAGATAGATTTATTCTATAATTAGAAAAAAAAGATTATAAAACATAAACAACTAATTTTTTATTTCTTTAATAATGTATTTATTTTATTATTTAATGATGCATTCTAGGGTCACCACCTTCACGAACTGGAATAGCACCCCCTTGAACAGTTAGACGTTGAACGCTGCTGTTAATGGAAGGGTCTAAGGGATAGAATGTAGATAAATCTTGGGGGGTCGCGCAGCTATTTTGTTGCATATCATATGGCCATGCTTCTGGGAGATTTTCGCATCTAGCTTCATTTGAATAGACACGACCGGTTCCTACACCGGATGGGTCATTGCCAATAAGACGGCAACTGTGTTTGTCACAAACCCATTTATTGATTTCTGGAAGCATTGTTCCTGGTTCAAATGGTTCTTGACAAGGGGTGCAACAATTCTTAGCACATGCATGTTGACGATTGATATCCATTAATTGTTTAGCATTTTGAGATAAAAAGAGACGGTATTGGTAACTATTTTGTAAACCATTTTCGGCTCTGATTAAATTGTTAACATAGCAATTTGGACGGTAGTCAGTAAAGTGACGCCCATCTGACATTCTAGGTGGGCATCCAAAAAATTTATTATCACTGGTTTTATAGCAAGATGACATTTTAATATTTCTGTATTTTATAATTATCACAGATATTTTTTTTTAATTATTTTATTTAAACTCTCTATTAAAAACCAAAATATTTTTATTCCTTTATTATTTATTAGCTTTCTTCTTTTCTTCTTTTCTGTTTATTTTTTATTTTTTCTTTTTTATCATTAAATAAAATTGATTATTTATACTTTAACTTGATTTTGATTAAAATGACAACATATAATAAACATGTTTCTGAACCATGGTTTTCCCTAATAAAATTAGGAATAAAAAAATGCGAAGGAAGATTAAATAAAGGAGATTTTTCTAAAATGAAAAAAGGTGATGTGATTGTGTTTGAGAATAATGATTTTAATTTTCAACGGTCATGTAAATGTATAATTACAGCTATAAATGACTATAATTCATTTAAAAATTATTTAGAAACTGAAAAATTAGATAAATGTCTTCCTGGAATAGATACAATAAATAATGGTGTTAAAATATACCATAATTATTTTACAAAAGAAGATGAAGTAAAATATAAAATAAAAGCTATATATCTAAAAGTTATAAAAGAATAATTTTTTATTCACCAATTAATGTAGCCATTATAGTTGTAAATATCATTATAGTTAAAGGAATTAGTGTAGAAGTTAATCCAGTAATTAAATCAGCTTTTTCCCTATCCGTGCTTACTGTCCATGGATAAATAAATGAAACAAAACTAGTCATAAAAACAACCAGTGTTAAAAATAAATAACCTATTTTTGATAATGGGTCAACACTTAAATTAAATATTGATGTATCTAAATCTGATTGTGTAATTAATAAAGCGGTTAAGAATATTAACATTATAGCAAAAACTATGTAAACAAATAATAATAAACCATCAAAAGCATTATTTGTTTTTTTAAAAGGAACTAATGTTTTGCTATTATCATTACAAACTAATGAACCTTCATCAATATTTAAATTCTTTATTTTTTTTATTAAATCATTTTCTTCAGTTGTCATAATTCTATTATCTGTCGTTGCAACTGCATCAATTCTACGACGAAATGACCCTAAATCATTACAATAGAAGGCTAATTTATTTGATGAAATATTAATATTTAATGATGCAATTAATCCTATCATAATAATTATTAATAATAATATTGAAGAAGATTTGACAAGTGGTGATGTGATAAAACTGAAAAAATCTTCTTTCTTAAATACTCCAAATAATACAATTAATGTAATAATAATTGGCGCAGATATTAATGCTTTCATAACATTTATATTAGTTTGATACTTTGTAATATTAAGTGGACAAAATCTTGATGGAATTGTATTAACTTTATAACCTTTGTCCACATTATAAATATCTTGACAAACTGCTGCATTATTATTTATTTTTAATTTTGTAAGAGTATCAGATTGAATATTTAAATTCTCAATTCTAAGTGATGGTGTATTAGAATTATCAATTATATGACAATTAAATGCATTATTTGCTTCTTCAATTCTTTTAAAAGTAAAAACAAATATGATGATTAACATTGTCATAAATATAATTGTTAAAAATAATACTAAATATTTACCTATATCAGAATCATTTCTTGTTTCTTCATTTGTTAAATACAATCCATAAAATATTAGTAGAATACTTACTATCAAACCAAGTGAAATCCCAGCTATATTTCCATTATTTGCAAAACCTCTTTTTATGTAAGGATTTAGAGGTGAAAGAGTTGGTATTGATGGGTCAGAACTAGGCCCAGGTGTAATATTTGGATTTTGGGTAATATTTGGATTTTGGGTAATATTTGGATTTTGAGTAATATTTGGATTTTGGGTAATATTTGGATTTTGAGTAATATTTGGATTTTGAGTAATATTTGGATTTGGGTTGGATGTTGGTGTTGTTGTTGGTTCCAATGAATTAGATAAACTGTCTGCAAATTCTTCTGGAATATCACATTTTTCAATATAATTAAAATCAAAGATATCAGGATATGTTTGATAATCACTTAATCCTTTAAAATCAGTTTTTAATTCAAATGTCATTTTATATTTTATGTTAACTATCAAAATATTTAATATTGATAGAGAAATTAATAAAAAAAATAAAAATAAAAAACTATGCTCTCGAGGTTTTGAATTTACGTTTGGTAAGTAATTTAGAACGTGAAGATTTCATTCTACCACTTGATTTCTTGCTAGCTTTGCAAGTTTTCTTTTGAAGAGCTTGGGCCGATATTTTATGAATTTTAACATCATATTTATGACCAAATGGGCTGGGTGTTTCTTTTAATACCCGATGAGCAACATATGAAAAATCTTTATGTTTGCTTCCTTGAGTTGTTTCACGAACTGTTACATACATGGAACACCGACCATGAATTTTCTTTCTTTGACAAAGTGAGCTAAATGCTTTTCTAGCTGCACTAGAAGGTGATTTAGAATTAAATCTCCCTGTTCCACTTTTCCCACTGAATTTTGTAGGACAACCATCTGTATGATAGGCGCCGTTAATTGTGTAATGCTTTTTTTCAGACATTTTTAAATTTATTTTATATTTAGAAAAAAATATTAAAATAAGAAAATATTCTTTTTTTTATTCTAGATATATAAAGATACATAAAAACTAAAAAAGAATGAATTCATTTATATTTTTTCTTATTTTAATCATCAGTGCATCAATAATATATTTAGTTTTATATAAATTATCTATAAAAATAGAAAATTTTGCTGTATCTGGAACAAACAATAAACCAGATTTAGCTTTTAAATTAGGAATTACCGAAAGTAGAATTAAAAATTATACTGAGAATGGTGAAATTAACAATCCTGGAACATTTGAAATAAATTTTGATATTTATCCTAGAACAGTAGCACAAAAAGACCAACCATTGATAAAAGAATTAGAAAAAAAACTAGAAACCATGAAAAATAATAGTGATACATTTAGAATTAAATCTGGAAACAGTCAGGATGTATTTCTATCAAAAATATCATACAAAGTTGTTGAACTAGTTGATGAAGCTGAAAATGCAATGAAATCGAAATTTATAGATAAGACCCTTAATTCTCAAATTAAATATTTAGAAGACCAAAAGAAGGGTATGATTACTGATTTAGGTATTGAACCTAGATTACAATTTGTTAATGGCGAAGTTAAAGAAATACCATTACCAACATATGAACCTACACCTAAACCAACAACTCGACCAACAACAAGAGCAACAAGATAAATGTTAAATACTTTTACCGGCTTGATAAAGAGTATCAATTTCCATTTTTTTCCATAAATCTTTTTTCTGAGGATTTTCATTTGTATATTTTTTTAATTCTTCTTTTTGTGCAATTACAGGGTCCAGATATGTAAAACATTCATCCCAATCTCTTTGACAAACTGACCATCTTGGTGTGTTTGGTTTAAATAATGAACCATCCAATGGTTTATAAAAATCATCTGGTATAGGGTCATCATATGCTGAAGTTACTTGATTAATATTACGAACAATACCTAAATCTTCTGATATAGTTGGGTTTGTAATATTATATTTTGATTCTTGAGCAAAATTTGATTCCATATATGTTCTATTACTTAATTCTTTTAAATCTTCAAAATTTTCTTTTTCGGTTTCATTATTTTTATATAAATAATTCATTCTTTTTATAAATTCATATATAAAAATCAATAAAATTATAAATAATAAGAAATGATTCATTTTTATATCTCTTATTATTATTCTTTATTTTCTATTTTAATTCTTTTTCTTTGATATATTAAATTTAACTATAAAAAATTTATCTCTAATTAGTAAGAAGTAATAAAGTAATATGTCTAATTGGTCTTATAAAAATTATGATAAATGGCCTAAAATGTATCCACAATGTTCGATAAAAAAAAATCCGAATCAATCTCCTGTAAATATTGATATAAAAAATATAAAACAAGAATGTGGAACAAAATGCGAAATTGTAATAAAGTATAAACCTAGTAAATGTTTCCTAGTTAATAATCATAATACAATAATTATTAATTATGATCCAGGGAGTTATATTATATTTCAAGAAGATTGGTATGAATTAACAAAAGCTGAAATAAGAGTTCCTAGTTTACATACTTTAAATGGCGAACATTATGGTGCTGAATTAAATCTTTATCATTGTATTGATAAACAATGCTCTGGCGGTATAGTTTTATCCATTTTATTAAATCGCGGTCCAGATAATGGTGAATCTGTTGATTTTATTAATCAATTTATTAATCAAGCTCCTGTTGATGATACAGAAGTTGAAAGAGAAGTGTCAGTATCTGATAATTGGAATATTGTAAGTATGATACCAGAGGATAGAACATGTTTTATTTATAATGGTTCATTACCTTATCCTCCATGTAATGGTGATTGGAAATGGATAGTTTTTAATCAACCTAGTCGAATTGGTATGTCTGCATTAAAATTACTTGAACATAATATTGTTAAAAGAGATGGTAAAAACATTAGACCAGCTTTTAATTTAACTCCAGACAGAGTTATTTATAAAGTTTCTCATGATTGGGTTAAAGTATATGAAGAAAGACCTATAAAACAAAAAGAAGTTAAATTAGAAGATGAAGAAGCAGATACATTAGAAAAATCTGTTGCAGCACCAGTGAATCCTGATTCTCCGTCTTCACAATCATTAGTCGGGTCATATTTAGAAAAATATAGAAAAAAAATCAAAAACTTTCTATTATTTGTATTGTTTGTATTAGTTGTTGTTCTAGCAATGAAATATGCAAAATATATAATTAAAAATGATTTAATTAATAAATATTTAAATAGAAAAGTTGATACTAATCCAGGAAATGCGAAAAATGGTAATGGTAATAATGGTAATATTCTTGCAAATAATATAAATAACCCTCAACTTAATCAAGCATTAAATCAAGGCGTTGCACAAGATTAAAAGGTTAATTTTGCGTTTATTTTTTTATTTTTTTTTCTATTATATAATATGAATCCAATCAATTGGGTTCTTTTAATTATCATCGAAATTTTAGTTTTCATGATGTCATAAAAAATATCAAAGGAATATTTTATTAAAAGTAAAACCTAGCATTGGTTTTTATTAGTATATAAATAATTAAAAAAAATAACAAAAAAATATGAAATAAAAATACATTTTTTTAATATGATTGTCTTATGATAATCTAGTTGTATTTAAATTAAAATATTGCATATATATGTAATATAGCTTATGTATTGGGGATATTCGAAAGTTTGTCGTGAAATACTATTAATAATTTCATTTTCTTCTTTGAGTCATAGGAACTCATCAAAATAAAATTGAATTGATGGTTTCTATAATTTTTATAATACAATTATAATTGAAATGCCAATCTATTACGATATTACTCCTACTGTAGGTTATAATTCAATTAATTATGTTGTTTTTCAACAACCGAATTATCAATATCAAACGTATACTCAATTTACATATACACAACCTAATACTCTATATTATCCTATTATGCCTCCCAAGTCTCAAAACTATTCATTAGCTCAGGGGTCTAATACAAACCAATATGATTCTTATAATAATGATAATCAACATAATCATTATTATAAGAACAATAACAAAAACTATAACAAAAACTATAATAAAAATCCTAATAAAAATATGAATAATTATCATTCTAATAAAAATATGAATAATTATCATTCTAATAATAATGATAAAAATAATGGTCATAATGGTCAAAACGGTCATAATGGTCAAAACGGTCATAATGGTCATAATGGTCATAATGGTCAAAATGGTCATAATGGTCAAAACGGTCATAATGGTCATAAAAAATCAAATTCTATTAAAATTTTTGTCAATTAAATTATAAATTATTAAAACTTCATTATTTGTTATTAATTCTTTAAGGGAAAAATGAAATTAGATATCGGAGATTGGCATTTCAATTATCTAATTACAGGTATTTCCACCTTAAACCTTAAACCTAAAATCTAAAATTTAAATTACTTAAACTTAAACTTTTATTTTTTTTAATTGAAATAAAAAATAATGAAAAGAGAAAATCATTGTATTTAGTTCTTTTGTTTAAGATTGTAGACTGAAATCCATTCATCAAGTTCAAAATCTTCAAAATCTGGGTCTTGTTGATTTTTCTCACGACCTAATTTGACTAATGCTAAATAAGCAGTTTTTTGTTCAGCTTGCTGTTTTTCTCTAGCATATGCCGATGCATAAACTTTATCATTATTATCTTTTAATGTAACCCACCAAATTCTGTCCTGATATGAATAATTATTAGGTGGCTCATCAGAATCAGAACCAAAAACAATTTCACCTTCATCTAGAACATAAATGTTTTCATTTTTATCAATAATATATTTACCTTTCAGTCCATAAGTCTGAAAATAAGTATTCATTTTCTGTTTATAATTGCGGTCTTTGCCAATTAATTCGGCAAAATCTATACCTGTTTCTTCATCTTCTATTAAATTTACAATAAATTTCTGACAAATTTGAAAGCCTGGTCCAATAATAAAGTCTGCAACTGTTACATAACCAGTTGAGTTTAATTTCGAAGCAAAATCATAGAAAAGAGCTCCAATAAATGCTTCAAAACAATCTTCTAAATATTTATCCTTTGTTCTAGCATTATTTTTTTCATCTAAATGACGAGAAAATAGAATATATTGTCCAAAATTAACTTTGCGAGCTAACCTAGCTAGACCTTTTGAATCTACAATTTTTGAATAAATTTTAGTTAAAAACCCTTCATTTTGTTGTGGATATCTTTCGAATAGATAAAAGGCAATAATTAAATTGACAACACGGTCACCTAGAAATTCTAAACGTTGATATGACATTTCTTGAATTTCTAAAGCCCCTTCTGGTTTATCAACTATTTTAACTTCATCGCGTTCCATAATTTCTTTAGTATGATTCCAGGAATATGAATCATGTATAAAAGCTTGTTGATAAAGAGATAAATCATTTACTGTTTGGAAAATACCATAACGACGCAATATATTTTCAATTTCATTCTTTTTAATAAACCGATTATTAAAGTTATAAGGGTTAATTTTCTTTTCTTCAATTTCTTTTTTTTCATCGGCAACATCTTTAATAATTAATTTTGACTGGTTTGATGTATCTTCTTCAGAAGAACTATCCTTATCTGATTTTGTTGATGGTAAAGATTGTGTTGATGAATAATTATTTTTATGTTCTGGTTCATGTTTATCAGGTTTATAATCAACAGTAGTGGATTTAATATTTTTTTTACGTAATAGAAAATCCATTATATAAATCAAATTGAAATATAAAATAATAAGCTAAAATATATATATTATTAATCAATTTTATTTTATATTGATTATAATTATTATCTAGAATATAATCAAATAAAAGATTCAAAAATACAAAATGGAATTATCAAAATTACAAAAGCGAATGCTTCTTTTTTTAATTGGATGTATTGGTGTTAGATTATTATTTGTATATCTAGCTATTAAACTTCCATTATTTTGGTTAAAGATTATGGGTATCATTGCTATCCTAATTTCAATGGGATTTATTATCATATTTATCTTTGGTTTAAGAAAAACAGGTCCAGAAACTATGGGTGATAAAATATGGTGGAATTCATTGAGACCATTTCATGCAGCAACATATTTAATTTTTGGTATTCTAGCCATTAAAGGAATCCAAAGTGAAGCCTGGAAATTTCTTTTACTCGATGTAAGTGTTGGATTAGGCGCATTTCTTATTCACCATTTCGTTCATCCATAATCATCATTTTAAGTTTTTATTTTTGTAATTTATATTTCTTATTTCAATAAATAAAAAGATATCAACAATTGCATTATTGATGTATAACACCAAATAGCTGGTTTTTCATGTATATTTTTTGTAAGTGTCGCTGCATAAGGAGCTATTAATATCATTGCTATAATTGGTTTAAATTGAAATGTTATCATTGCAGGTATGACAAATAAAAAGAAATGTAATCCAATACTTGGTGTTAACCAGTTTTGTCCAGCAGCTCTTAATCTAACATTCCATGCTAAATGTTTTTCTCCACTAAAAGTGCATGTTCTAGGTCCACATATTGGTTCATTTCTAGTATCACATAATGTCTCATCTGTAACCCAAAATATTCTTAAAAATAATAATATTCCAGCAACTAGAGACAAATAAATAAAATCATAGTTCGGTTTTTTTGTAAATGCAAATAACCATAAATTAACAAAAACTGGTTGAAAACAGATATGTAAATATCCGATATATGTTAATAATATATTGGTTTTATTATCACATTGATTTATTACTTTATATTGTAAAAATTGGATTATCTCCATTAATGCAAAATAACCGATGCCTATAGCCGCATAAAAATGTTTTTTATAAAAATAACAACTAGCTAATAATCCAGTTATCGCAAATCCTAGACTTATATTTTCTGAAAAACACATATCAATAGTTTAAGTTTTATTTTTATTGTTTCTAGTTTTATGGTTTCTTATTTTTTATTCTTTATTTTAGAATAAGAGTATTATAAAATAGAAAAAATGAAATTAAAAACAAAAATTGGAGGGGGAAATTTAAGGTGGAATTTGATATCTGATGAAACATTAATCAATATTTTAATGATAATTTTTCTTGGAATTATGATTTATTTAATTTTTACAAATTCAGGGTCAAAAAAACATTTAGTTGATTCAATTGAAAATTTTATTGGTGAAACTCCTACTACTCCTATTATGAAAGATAAATTAGTAGAAGAAGATGAACATGAACATTTCGGACCAACTCCTCATTTAATACCAGCAATTAATCAATCAACATATGACGTTGATGGTATTGAGGGTTTCGAAGGAAACAATAATAATAAACCGATTCAAAGAGATGCTAATGGTATCCCTACTGTCGAATTTCCTTTTAAAAATTTGTTTGATCAAAATGGTAATAAATTAAACATTATTTTATTGGCTGCTCCGTTTAGAGAACCCAAACACGAAGAATTATTTAATGAATATAAAAATCAAACACCTAAATTAGAATTTATGGGTATTTCTAGCTACTCAGAGTTCCCTGGTAAATTAACAAATCCATATGAAAATAGATATCATGAAAAACAAAATCATGATTATGCATCCATGGCATCATCATGGCTAAATTGTTTTCGTAATCCAAATAAATATATTAACCCAATTTATCGTTTACCAATGTTAGATTTGAGTGAATCAGATTTAAAAGACCATAAAAATGCTAAAGCAAATCCTTCCATTAAAAAAGAATATGATTTCATTTATCTTTGTTTAAAGGATAATGATAAATGCACACCTGGATGGCAATCTTATAATAGAAATTGGAAACTTGCACAAAAATGCTTAGATATTATGTGTGGTAAATTTGGGTTAAAGGGTGTTATTATTGGACGTGAAAACTGTGAATTGCCTAAATCATGTAATGGTAAAGTCAAAATATTACCATTTTTAAAATATCATGATTTTCAAAAGGAATTGCAAAAGGCTAGATTTTTATTTGTTCCGAATATAACTGATGCATCACCTAGAGTAATAACAGAATCATTATGTTATGATTTAAGATTATTAGTAAATTATAATATTCTAGGAGGATGGAAATATGTAACTCCTCAAACAGGGGAATATTTTACTAATGAACATGATATTGTTCCAGCATTAAATAAATTATTGAAAAATATGAATAATTATACACCTAGAAAGCATTTTGTAGAAAATTATGGGAAAGAACTATCTGGTAGAAAATTATGTCAATTTATTAAACATAATTATCCAAATGTTATTCCTAGTGCAAATACTTTAGAATATGTTACAATTACTATATAAACTATGTCAATCTTTTCTTTTTTCATTCTTCTTTTTCATTCTTCTTTTTTCTTGTTGATTTTCTTTTTCTTTTTTCTCAAAAAAGTATAAAGAAAAGTATAAAGCGGTAAATTGTAATGAGTAAAACTACAGTAAGTCGTAAATTAAAAATTGTTAAAATTCTAGATGAAGAAACAGTTAAAAAATATTCCCCTCAGGATGAAGACAGAATAATCCCTAAGGTTTGGGAATTACCTAACCGTAAAAATTTCTTTAATTGGGTTTTAAAAACCTATTCTGGATACGATAAAACAACAAAAGAAACAAAAAAACAATCACCTTTGAGAATGGAATTATTTTCACAACAAAAACTAGTTCGTGATTTTATTTCTGACGAAAGCCCTTATAGAGGACTTTTATTATATCATGGTCTAGGTGTAGGAAAAACCTGTGCTTCAATTGCTATTTCTAAAACAATTACTGACCCAGAAAGAGAAGTATGGGTATTTTCTAAAGCTAGTTTAGAAGGTAATTATATTAAAGGTATAAAGGATTGTGGGATGGATACTGTTAGAAACCAAAATAATTGGGTCTTTATTGAATGTGAAAATGCAATTGAGAAAAAACTGGCAATTACTGTGTATGGTATTCCTGAAGAAGTAATAAAACATAATGATGGTGCTTTTATTATTAATTATTCTGACAATACTCCAAATTATAATCAATTATCAGCTAAAGACCAGGCTAAACTAGATTATCAAATTAATTATATTATGAATATGAGATTCAAATTCAAACATCTTGATGATACTAGAATGTTACAAAAATTAGAAAGTTCTGGCAAATATCCTTTTGATAACAAAGTTCTAATTTTTGACGAAGTTCATAATATTATTAATAGTATGGCAACTGGTTCCAAAACAGGTGTTGCCTTTGAAAAATATCTAATGGCCGCTAAAAATTGCAAAATTATATTTTTAACAGGAACACCGATTGTAAATGATGTATTTGAAGCAGCTAAAATTTTTAATATTTTAAGAGGTCAAATTATCACCCATACTTTTCGAATTAGAACAAATGATGAAATTAATTGGAATCAGATTAGAACTACATTAAAAAAGAATATATATATTGACCAAATTATTATGAAAAAAAGTCAAAAGATGATTATTATTACTCAAAATCCAGATAATTATGTTAATCACCCAGATGGTATAGGAATTATTTATCAAAAAGGAAAAACATTAACAAATGATAAATTCGAAGAATTAGTAAAAAAACAAATTGCTGATATTGGTTATAATACATTAGTTAATAGAGAATATAATACTGCATTACCAAATTCTCAAACCGACTTTGATGCTTTATTTTATGACAGAGCATTAAATAGACTTAAAAAGACAGATATCATTAAAAAACGTATCATGGGGATGTTATCATTTTATGACCCTCCGGTTCAAAGTCTTATGCCAGAAGTTAAAAAAGTAGAAAAGGTATTTACAGAATTTAGTGATTTACAAGCTAAACAATATCAGAAGGTTCGTAATGATGAAATAGAAAAGAATAAAAAAATGAAACCGAAATCTGGTAGTAGTGAAATGGATAAAATGAAATCTAGTTATCGTATTTTTTCACGTATGGCCTGCACTTTTGCTTTTCCTGAAGAATTGGGTTCACCTTATGATAATGCATTAGAATTGATTGAAAAAGTTGATAAAGAAGAAGAATCTATTGAAAATGATATGGGTTTAGATTTAGATTACATGACTGAAGATAATGAAAAGAATATTGCTAAATTTGATATGTTAATTAAGAAAACTTATCTGAAAAAACTAGATGAAAATAAAAGTAAATATTTAGGGATGGATAATGGTTCTTTAATGAAACATTCTCCCAAATATTATGAAATCATCAAAAAAATGGAAGAAAGTCCTGGATGTGTTTTTATATACAGTCAATTTATTACTTTAATTGGTTTGAATACATTATGTTTAGCAATGGATGCAACTGGTAAATATGCTCCTTTTAAAATTAAAAAGGATTCGCATGGTAATTGGAGTTTAGATGAAGAACCTGGTGATGAAAAGAAAATGAAATATGTTACATGGGCTGGTGACAAGGCCAAAGATGAAAGAGAAATCTTGATTAAAGTATTTAATGGGGAATTAGACCTTTTACCGGCTACTTGTCAAAACTTAAAAACTCAATTACGTAAGAAGTATGGTGAAGAAATGAACAAATATGGAAAAGTTATTAGAGTTTTCATGACAACAAAAACAGGTGCTGAAGGGATTTCTCTTTTTAATGTTCGTCAAGTGCATATAACTGAACCATATTGGCAACCTGTTTTAATTGACCAAGTCATTGGTAGAGCTGTAAGAACTGGTTCACATATGAGTCTTCCTGAAAAAGATAGAAATGTTGAAGTTTATGTTTATTTGGCTACTTATTCGGATAAACAAATCCAGGTAATGAGAGAACCTAATTTACGAGGTGATATTGCTAAATTCAATGATGGATTAGAAAAACGTGGAAAAATAATAACATCTGATGAATCTTTATATATCATTTCAGAACGTAAGAAAAATGTCATCAATGTTCTTCTTAAATTAATTAGAGAATCAGCTTTTGATTGTAATATTCATGCTAAGGCTAATTTTAATCCTAAGAATCCATTTAAATGTTTAGATTATGATAGTAAAAGTAGAGATGATTATTTAAGTGCACCTAGTATTCTAGATACAATAGGTTTGAATGAAGAACATCAAGAACAAAATATTAAAATTGCCATGGGTGAATTTACAGTTAAAGATGTTAAATATTATTTTGAACTTAAAACATTACCTGGTCAAAAGAAATACTTCTATACATCGGATGTTCTAGGAGCAGGTAGAAGTAAACCAGTTGGTGAGTTAATTGAAAAGAATGGAAAAACGTTTCCAGCTTTTTACAAAAAGAAAGAATCGAAAAAATCTAAATCCAAATCTAAATCAAAGACGAAAACTAAATAAACATGAATGAATTTATTTTTTATTTTTTAGGACTTTCATGTATCTAGAATTTGATTTTCTAGATAACTTCTTTGTCAAGATTCTCTTTTGTTTTTTACTATTTTTATTTTGATGATTTTTCTTTGATTTACCACCACCTTTTGCCAATCCTAAATTTTTCATCAGTGATGAAACTCTTTCAGCTCTAGTTTGTTGTTGTGGTTGTTGTGGTTGTTGTTGATATTGTTGCGGTTGATATTGTTGCGGTTGTTGTGGTTGTTGTTGATATTGTTGTGGTTGATATGATTGTTGTTGATATGGTTGTGTAGATTGTTTTTGAACCTCTTCTTTTTTAAACAACATATCTGTTGAGAGTGAAACATTTGTCCATCCCATTTCACTACAATAGTCTGTCAACAATGACACTAAAAATGAAAAACATTTTTCTAATTCGCTGTGAATTTTCTTATTCAATTCACTAGAATTTGTGAAAGGTGTTAATATAGAGACCCCCTTTTTAAGTTTTTTATTATCAGAACAATTTGGTTGTTTTCTCATTTTCTTTTTAAATGATTTAACTAATAAATCATTAATTTTAGCATTTATTAATCCTTGATGTTCTTCAATAATTTTATCTTTTTGTTGTGGTTTGGAAGCATTTGATTCCGTATATTCAACACTTAATTTATTGTCAATTATTTTTTGATTAATAGAATCAACAAACTCTTTAATTTTATCAGTTATTCTATTAAAATAATTAGGTAAATCATCAAGAGGCATCCCCTTAACTTTTAATTTTGATGTTTCAGCGACTTTATTTCTACCTTTTCCAAGTTCTTCAACTATTTCTTCAAAACTCAGAAAAGCATCAGTTTTTATTTTAAGTGTCGGATATAATTCATAAGTTATTTGAGTATTTTTAAAGGTGTCTTCTTTTTTCTCAGTTGGTGTTGCAGGAGTAGCAACACCACTATGCACTAATGTAGTCATTTTTAATTATACTTAAGAAAATTGATTTATTTATAATATAAAAAAATTGATATAAATTTTTAAAGATGGAAAAAAAGGAATGGTTAACATCTTTGATACATAATCTGGAAAAATATGATAAATATAAATTATTAAAGATTGATTCTAGGTGTTATGAATCATATCCATGTAAACATAATGTATTAATTTTATTTAATAATCAAGAACATGAAGTTTTAATATCTAGTGAAGTTATTGCCAATTATCAAAAATATCATAAAGAATTATCACTTCATTTTATGGATTATGTTTCGCATAATAAAAATTAAAATTATTTTTTTGAGTATAAAATATTGCTAAAATATCTAATTAAGTTTTAAAGTTTATATTAGAAATGCCAAATATTTATTTAATATTATTATTAACATTAATTCTAGGATTTATTTTTTATTGTCACATCTATCAATTTATAAAACAAACAAATCATTATGAAATTCTACAAGTAAGTAATCCAACACCTGATAATCTAGAAAAGATATTATTAGATAAATCACCTGTTATAATTACTGATTTATTATCGACATGGGATGGTTTTAATCAAATTGATTTTGAGTATATGAAAGTTCAACCTGATTTAACAAAAGATAAAGTTGCAGTTAAATTATTGGATAAATACAGTAAAAATTATCTATTACCTTTTAAATTAAATCATTGGTATGAAAGCAATACATATAAAGCAAATGCATTTAACCCTTTAAAAAAAGTGGATGGTCATCGGCATTTTATTGTTCAATTACAAGGTAAAATGAGATATGTATTATTTTATCCAAAACAATCTAAAAATTTATATAATGGGAAAATAAATTTTTGGGAATGGGATAAAATGAAAAAAGAAGATAAGGAAAAGTTCCCTGAATTTCCAAAAGCAAAATACATTGAAATTATTTTATCAAAAGGGACAATTTTACATATACCAAAAGATTGGTGGTTTGCTAGCCAAGTATTGGAAGATTCGATTGAAATGACGATAGATTCAAATTCTATCTTTTCATATTTTATTAAATAAAAAATAATAATTATTGATTGTGTTCATGGTTTTTGATAGTAAAATAATAATATTAAAATTTAAATAAAATTAATATAAGAACATCGCCATATTTTTATACATCAAGCATCAACATTAAATAAAATGTCTCAAGACTCAACTAGCTTCGTAGGTCAAGTAAAGTGGTTTAACAACCGCCTTGGCTATGGCTTTATTACCATTATTTCTGAATGTGAACGTAAGAACCAAGATATCTTTGTTCATCAACAACACATTACCCCTAAGACAAGCGATTACCGTGCTCTTCAACAAGGTGAGTATGTAAGCTTTCAACTTGGAACTGCTGACTCGAACACTGAAGGTGAATCGGCTAAGCACGATAACCAAGCGGTGAATGTGACTGGTGTTTTTGGTGGTACTCTCATGTGCGACCACAATGTTCGTCAACACCAAAGCAGTGGCAAGCCGGCCGAATCAAGCGAATCTTCCGCTCAAAAGGATGGCTTTACAACACCGTCTGGTCCTGGTCAACGTCGCACAAGCGGTGGTCCCCCACGCACGACACGCACACCAGGCACCGGGTTTAGCGGACGTGGTCGCGGAACTGGCCGTCCTCGCCAATAAAATCTACAAAACTCATTAAAAAAAGTTAAAACCAAATAAAAATCTTATTTACATTATCCTTTTTCTTTTCTCTTTACCTTCTTTAATTTTAATTTTATCGTTAAAATTTAATAAAAAATAATCAAAAAATAAGTAAATAGTATAATAAAATGTCGTTTACTGATTTTTTTAAAGAATTATATGATTTTTGTGATATAACAAGCACGAAAACATTACAAAAATACATGATGATTGCATTACTCATTATAATTCTTGTATTTTGTATACAATTAACTTTGTTAATGATTAGTCTAGCAAAAGGTATAAATAAATATTTTTTACTTAAAGAATTAGATTTAACAAAAAGATATGGAAAAGGGTCTTGGGTTGTTATAACTGGGGCTTCTAGTGGGCAAGGATATGATTTTGCAATGGAATTTGCAGCAAGAGGATTTAATATATTGATGATTGGTTCAAAAAGAACTGATGCAACAGAAAAGGAAATCAAAACAAAGTTTCCTTCAGTTGAAACAAAAATTATATATAAAGATTTTACTAAAGCATTTGAAACTGATTTCTTCAATGATATAGAAACTACTTTTAGTGAATTAGGGAATAAATTAGGTATTCTAGTTAATAATGTAGGATTTAGAACTGCATGGGAACCTTATCATGAAATGCCAGTTGAATTAATAAAAGGGTCAATCGCAACTGGAACTCTAGTTCAAGCTAGATTAACACAATTAGTTATTCCATTTTTTATTGAAAGAAAAAAAGAAAACGCTAATGTTGAAAGCGCTTTAATTAATATAACAGCTCAATGTTTACATCCTAATTATTTATTTGGAATAAATAGCACAAATGAGATTTCTGTCCCTTATTTAAGTGTATATGAAGCAGCAAATGCTTTTGGATTTTATCATGGAAATTCAATATATAAAGAATACAAAGATAAATTTGATATTTTAAATATAACACCTGGTGCTGTCTTAACAAAAAACACCAAATACTTAAATGATACTATGTTTAGTATTAATAGTGATGTTTTTGTAAAACAAATTATTAAAATGATGGGTAATGTAAATGGTCATACTTGTGCATATTGGGGACATGCTTTTTCAAATTTCTTAATAAATTTAGCACCTTTTATGAAAGACCGAATCCTAGAAAAGGTTGGTAAAACAATTTCTAATAATTTTATGAAAGATTATAAAAAAAATAATGAAAAGTCTAAATATACTAAGGTATAATTTGGTTCATTTTAGTGATTTTTTAGACCATTTTAATATGAAAAATTGATTTTTAAATTTGATTTATTTATCGTATTACAAAACTCCCTGAAACCGCCTTTCCTTAATTTCAAAGATGATGGAACCCCACATGAATCCTTCGTCGACACGTGAGTGTTTGACTGCACTGATATCAAACCCAGTCTTATCTGACTTCGTTGTCAGTGAACTCGTGATCCAATTTATGAAAAAGGTCTTGTCGCACAACGATAACCTTATGAAAAAGCTGAACTTTGATGACGATATTGTCGGACAGAAGTGTAGAATCGCAGAAAATGGTGAAATTTTTGTCACCTTTAAAAACGGCGAAACCAAACAGTTCAACTTAGCATCCTATATGGAATGGTATGATGTGACTCTCATGGAAAAAGACGAAATTTTTATCGCCTTTAACAACGCCACCGATGAAGATAAGGCAATTTTGCTCTCAGTGGATGGTCTTCCTAAGTTACAAAATCCACCCAACTCTAGCGTTTACCGTCGGACGATGAATTCATGTCTCTTTGACACAAACATCGAAGATGGTTCTGTCTATGAAACAGTTTTCACCCACACTCTTCTCATCAATTACCATGAACACAAGGCAATTGAAGAAAAAAGAATTCGGGATGCTGTTCCTATAAAGCCATTGACTATTCTTCAGAGAAAAGATGTTTTAATTCTCCCCATGTTGAATGAGGCTGGAAGAATCTTGAAGACAACTTCCAAACAAGAACCTGAGTCGGCACCTGAACCGGAACCAGAAATGGTCGAATATTATGAGAATATTCGCAAAGCTGTCGACGCAGCAACAACTACAGAGGAAAAAATAGCAGCTAGTGAGGGATTTGTTTTATACATGAATTTCGAACAAACAGGTATGAAACTTTCGCCTGGTATTAAACTTTCGCCGATGCCAAAACTAAAACATGGTGAACGATTCGCCGGTTTCTCAATTACAAAGATTGGAGACATCCCGCAAGATTACTATTTACTTCACCCGGTATTACACGAAGGTAAGTGTTACTATTAAGTAATCCTGATTTTGTGTTTAAGTGTCCTTTTTTTTATTATCGTCATCATCTTTATCAGTATCGTCATCATCTTTATCAGTATCATCATCAACTATCGCAAAGGATGTTTCATAGGCTCTCATTAAAACCTCATAATCATTATTTTTTAAGTTATCACTAATAGTTACATCAATTAAATCAGTCTCTCTAAAATTATCGGTTGTTATATGTTCATCTTGCCAATTTAATGGATGTGTTAAATCTTGATAAGGTTTAATATCACTATAATCATATTTTTCATGACTTTCCATTGATATTTTAATTAATTCTGTAAGATTTTTAACTTTTTTCTCTAATAAATTTAATCTAGTGTTGTGTATTTCAAGTTTTTCATCAATATCTTCTAAACATGAACTAATTTTTATATCCATCTCATCAAAATCTTCATCGAGTATTTTATGAATATTTTTTTTTACAATATTTTCTATATATTTATATTCAACTGTTTTAATTGAGTTTGCTTTTTCATTTATATTGTATTGTGAGTCATCTTCTGGAAAGAACACTAATGTAGATATTTCAATGAAAGTAGCTAATGAAGAATAAAATTTTTGTAAGAATTCAAACATATTGTATTTATTATTTATGATTATAATTTTGCTAACTTTTTAACTTAAAAAGATAATTTTTTATTTTTCTTATCTAAAAATAAAGAAACTAAAGAATGAATATTGATAAAAAAGAGTTATATTTGATTGTTTCTGTATTATTTGTAATTGGCTTAATGTTTCTAATTTATTATTATTTTACGATTGAATGTTTTACAAATGCCAAAATATTAGCAGATGATATTAAATCGGAAGAAGAATATCGTAAATGTATTAATGAAAATTCATTATTAGAAGAAAAAACAAATGGTAAAATTAAAGGGTGTAATTCATTATTGTCTAAATTAACTATAAATGGTAATAAAATTAGTAATGATACACCATATGGTAAAATAACTGATTTATGTCCTATAGCTTCAATGAATAAAATGCCTAGTGACTGTTTAGAACATAGAGTAGCAAATCAAAGTCAAATAATGGATTCATTAAATAATGAAATAATAAATTTTAAATCTACAACTTTAAGGCAAAAAACTAATATTGATTCAGGGTCTGAGGAACATAAAAATCATCTTAATGATATTTATTCAAATAAAGAAATTCTAGATGCTGTTAAATATATAAACAACAATAAATTCAATATTGATAATGAAGAATACAATCTAATCTATGGTGAGAAAACAAAATTAAAACCTAAATCTACACCAATTCCCAGCAAAGCACCAATATCTATAAAACTTAATACTCCTTCACCAAACAAAATAACAAAATCAATTGATTAAAATTTTTGCTTTTTTCATTTTATAAAATAAATTATAACTATTCATTAAATGAATTTAGTTTCTATTGTAAAGGAAATTAAAGATATCAAAAAAAATATTTCAGACTTGAAGACTAACATGTATCTAGAAAAAGAAGAATTAGAGAAGACACTTTTAGAAAATGAAAATATTTTAGCAGAGTTAGAAAACAAATTTAAACTGCAAATAAATTTAAATAAAAATAATAAACAATCTAGAGAAAATAATCCTATTCTAGATACATCATCATCTTTAATAGTTAATACGGATAATATGATTTTTTTAGATGATTTTACTATCTCTAAAAACACATTAATCACTAATTCTAATGATTTAATGAACTTCAAAGCAGAAAAAAGGAAATTTAAAAAGAATAAAATAAATCAAATAAATTAAATTAGTTAAACATTAAATGGTTTAATAACTGCGGTGGTTTTATCTTCTCTAGTTACAATTTTAAATGTAATATGAACTTGCATTGATGAATTAATTAATTGACCGTATGATGGTTTATTAACATCATCATCAATTAAATACATATCAGCTGGGTCTCCTGCAGTATCATGATATGTTGTAGGGTCTAATGTTCCAGTCTTTTTGTCAAGTTCACCGGCAGGTGAAATATAAAGCTTGTTAATATAACCTTCATTTGATGAGTCTACATTAGAAAGTTCATGTTCAAGATTGATAATAATATGACCTTGAGGTCGATTAATGAATTCAGCAAACCAATGTTTTTCATCACTAGTAACTGTTGATTTTAATTTATAATTTTTAATTTTAATTAAATCACCTACTCTAAATATTCTGTTACTGAAATATGTTTTAGTAGTTATTTCTACATATTTCCCGGTAAGTGTATTAGGAAATCCGGTTGTCTTTTTTAAATCTTTATCAGCTAATACAATTGATTGAATATTTTGAATTTCTAAATGGTCTTGGTCACTACTAATAATTTGTCCATCTGGTCGATAGAATTTAATAGTCATTCTGTTTAATGAAGCCAATGGTGTATTAGGATATTTCTTCTTTTCAAAAAGGAAGGGACAGAATGACATAAATCCACGTTTAAATTGACGGTCAAACCGTTTATAAATATTATCTTCCGGGTCTGGTCTAGTTAAACAATTCTTGATTTGGTCACATGTTAAAACCTCAGAATCATATGCTTTATCAAATAAAAGAAGAGCAAACGCTTCATTTACAGTATTATTACTACCTTTAAATACACCATCTAATTCATCAATATCCATAACTAAAAAGGGATAAGATTGTAAATCTAAATAAATTCTATTGTCAAATGGGACTGCCAATCGGTCATGAGGGAAAATAACTTTAATGACTTCAACAGATACAACATTACGATATAATTGGTCAATACCAACACCTGTTTGAGTATCAGATGGTCTAAAATTAATTAAAAAGTTGTAACGATTTTCGGCATTATTTTCCCATTTACGGTCTTCACTACTAACAACAAAATAATTAGCAACATCCTGATATTCTCTCTTTGAGTCTCTAATTTGACTTAAAAGAAAATCATAAATTGGGTTTCCGGTATCTAATGTAGTATCAAAAGCAGAATTATGTTTGCTTTCTTTATGTTTATTTGATTCATTGTCATCGACAATAAGTTTTGAAAATATTTCAGTGCGATTTATTTCAGATGGGTTTCTAATTGTATTTCCATGTTCAACTGCCATTCGGTCACCTAGAAAATCACTTACAACTCTATCACTTGAAAATTTATTATTACTAGGAACATCTGCTACAAATCCTTCTCTTATTTCTTGAGGATTATGAACAATTGTTTTATTTTCAACAGATTTTTGATAATTAAGAAAATCCGATATTTCTTGATTTCTTATTTTCTGTAAATCTTCAAATCTATTCCCTACACTAGCAGATGTTACTTCATTTAATTGTTCTTCATTAAAATATAAAGGTTGACCTAAATTATTAGCTTGGTCTGTGAAATCAGAATTTAATGTAAAAGGTAAAATATTATATTCCTCAGTTTTTTCTACTTTTTTACTATTTATCTTTTTGATATTTTCATTTTGTGTTTCGACAATTTCAATTGATACATTTCTAGGTGCAGTTTGATTTGTAGTATCTGTATTTAATAATGATGCATTTTGTCCGGATGGATTAAAAGGATTGTTGGCTATATTTAAATCTCCTCGTGATGCAAGAAGATTCTTATATCTTTGTTCAGTTTCTTCTTTATTAACAGGGTCTAATTCTTGAACAGACTTTGGTTTAAACCCCTGAGGATTTGGGTTTTTAGGTAATTGTATATCATTTAATGATTGTCTCTCATGTTGTAAAGTATCTAAACGGTTACTAATAACATCTTCAGAAGAATTACCTACAATGGCTCTAGCAGGTCTATCAATAAAATGATTAGAACTGTTCATACCCATCATAGAAGAATTAACTGAACTATTTTTATTTTGTTTTTTAGAAAATTGGTCAACAAAATAATTTGTAATTTTTTGAACAGTATAACGATTTAAAGATGCTAAGTTATTAGATGTATTGGCATCAACATTTTGATAGACTTTTTCCATCATACCATTAAAAGTTTTTTTATATTTAGGAGAAGTATTCATATTATAGTTGACCTTTTGAGCTACTTGTTCTGAAACATCACGATAAAGAAAATCAACATTGTTTTCAGATAAATAAATATCACGGATAGATGATGACATTGTAATTTTTTACTTTATTTCTTATTAAATATATTATATAATTTCCTTTTAAATTATATAATGATAATTTTACAATAAAAAACAAACTTCTAATTTTTTTATTCATACTTATCTAGAAATCAACTCAAAAATAAGTTCCATTACAATATTTAATAATTCCATTTATATAATAAGAAGTTGATATTAAATCACCTAATTCATTATAATTTTTAATTTCACCATGATATATATTATTTAAATACTTTCCTTCTTCTTCCTTTTTCCCATTTTTATAATATTTTTTATAATCACCATATAAATTACCATTAATATAAAACCCTATATAATGAATATTACCATTATCATAAAAAAATGTAAATTCACCATCTAATATACCTTTTTCATTATAATTACCTATTAATTTAATTTGTCCATTATCATAATAATGGATAATTTTACCAGTAATATTTTTATTATTTATATCTTTATTTACATCATGATTAAGTGGTTCAAGTTTCTTATCAATATTCATAAACATATCCAATTCTAGATTATTATTCATATTATATTATATATAATGTTATTGAAAAAATCTTAAATTACATATTCATTAAATCTTTTTAATGTTCCCATATGATAATAATAACTTGAAGCTAAAATTCCATAATTATTATACATTTTAACTTCACCATCATAACATCCAGATTCATGATAATTAGATATAGTAGCTAGATTACCATTTTTATGATATGATTTAGATATACCACGTCTGATAGGTCCATTAAATTCTCCTGTAGATTTTATTATACCATCTTTATAATACTCTGTAAATTCACCATAAAAATCTCCATTTTTATAATTACCTCTAAACATGACTGAGCCCTTTTCTCCTGCAGCTGTTTTATAATATATTGTAGTAGGACCTTCTTTTTTATTATCTATAATATTAACTTCTTCAATCGTAAAATTATCAACAATAGTTTGTTTATTATCCATTTGTATTGATGATATATATACATATAAATATAATCAAAATCTTAAATTAAAAAACAATCAAATTTAGATGTTTTTATAACACCTTCATTTTTTTGATAACACCTTCATTTTTTTGATAACACCTTCATTTTTTTGATAACACCTTCATTTTTTTGATAACACCTTCATTTTTTTGATAACACCTTCATTTTTTTGATAAAACT
>JACCED012483501.1_pt1 | contig 104639 bp, 100 predicted proteins | sample 7455021 | NCBI WGS metagenome assembly JACCED01 (sample SAMN15323456, study PRJNA562643) | freshwater metagenome | isolation source: river surface water | place: USA:Blue River Watershed | collected 2017-08-19 | reverse complement strand
TTCAAACTGGCATTGGTGTAGTTGATTTGAGTGAATTTCCGGAGAATAGCACAAAACCTATTTTTTCTTCAAAGATGGTTATTCCTGTTGAGACAGGAATCTCGGGTAATTTAAGAGTTTTAAAATATTTGGGAATCAATGCAGGGATTGGAATTCGTGTTTCACTGACTCCAGGTACATATTATTCAGCACCGTATTATAATTTCGGGTTGATGGTGTTCACAAAAGATTTGGTAAAAGATGTGAAAAAATGGTGGTATAAATAAAAAGGCTCCTTTTTCTCGGAGCCTTTTTATTTATTTCTTTTTCATTTGATCTAAGTGATCAATGAATTCTTCTATTTTATCGACATCAATCCGGTTTGCAACGATTTTCTTATTTACATCCATGATGAAAATAGTTGGACTCGCAATTACATAATAACTGTAAAGGGCGTCGGCGTATTTTTGACTTTGAACTTCGCCGCGAATTAAATGTGTGAATCCTTTTGATTCTGGATGTTCTTTAACGTATTCATACCATTCTTTCTTTTTATCTCCAGAGGCTAGTGCAATTACTTTCCAACCCTTAGACTTGTTCTTTTCGTAAATTTTTGCAAGTTTTGGCATGATTTCTTTACAATGTCCGCAGGTTGGATCCCAAAAAATCATGAGTGTGTATGGTGCTTGAATGGAGTTTGTTCTTACCCACACGCTATCGAGGTTTTTAAGTTCGAGTTCAGGTGCGGTTGCTCCAATTAAGCTGTGTGATCTTCTAAATGCATTTTCACACATTTTGGCTACAGTAACGCTATCAACCCACCAAGCTTTTCCGGAACAGTAATTCGAAAGTGCCAAATGAACGAATACCCTGTCTAGTCCCATAATATTACTAGACTCAAATCTATTTGTTAAATACCAAATAATGTATTTTTCATTCTCAATTGAATTTTTGCATTTTTCAAGCAATTTTTCTGATACCAAAATACATGTATCAGCATCAGGAACTATGACTTTATCAAAATAAAAGTCAAGTTTTGTTTTTAAAATATTCACAGGCATTCTCACCAATCCATCTTCATTGAAATCTACATGATCCCAATAATGCTGTTTGAAATGGTTGAAAGGGTAAGCGCTGTCTTTGGTTCCATCTGCTTTAGTTGGGAGTTTTGATGGTATTTCTACACCAATTAGCGCATATAGAAAACGAGATAATAAATTATTTGGGTGTAGTGAAATGAAAATAGAATCTTGCTGCTCTTTCTCTTTCAATAAAGCCATTTTCTTTGGCTCAATTCGCTTTTTATTCTCAATACTCGAATCTTTCTTTATTTCTTCATCTAAAGCAATGAGCTTGTCAATGACTTTCATCTTGTTGTTTTGATATTCTACAAAGTCAGAATTCTCTTTAGATCCTTCAACTTTCATTGTTTTATAATAATCTCTTTGATAATATGATGTATCAAAAGTGATTGTAAAATCTTGGTCGTCATCTACCATAATTTCGAAGTAATCTCTACGTTCGGGTAAAACAAATAAGTACATACCTCGTTGCAGTTTTTGCTTACTTGCAATTTTCGAATTGTAGCCACCGTTAAATTCCACAAGACCATTTTTTTGCACTTCTGCTGTATCTCTGTAATACTTGCCTCCAATGTGGTGATCAGCCAACCATACTATTTGTCCAGGTTTTAGGGCTTTACATCGGAATTTCAAACTGTATGATCCGGATTCTCTGCCATTCCAACTCTCTTTTTGTTTGATATTGGGATAAATTCCAACATTGTTGGGCTTAACAGCAGGTGTTAATCGTTGGTAAGGAATGATTTGCGCGTTCGTGTTTGCCGCAAATAAAACTGTAAGAATAAATAAATAAATCTTGTACTTCATCTTTTTCAAAATTCTCTGTAAATTTAGACAAAATTTGTACCAAAAAGTTGCATGACAAATAAAAACAATCAATTTTATGAAAGCGTTTTCGATATAGTGCGCCAAATTCCCTACGGAAGAGTAACTAGTTATGGTGCCATAGCTTCATATCTTGGTGCCAAAAGAAGCAGTAGATTGGTGGGTTGGGCTATGAATTTAAGTCATCAGGTATTTCCGTATGTCCCCGCACATAGAGTAGTGAACCGAAATGGCCTCTTAACAGGGAAAATGCATTTTTCTGGCGACAATGAGATGCAGCAGCTTTTAGAGCAAGAAGGTATTTCAATTTTGAACAACCAAGTTCAAAATTTTAGCGATGTTTTTTGGGATCCTTCTTCTTTGGATCAACTTTTTTGATTACATCAGCAAAGAGTTGCCACCACTGTTTGTTGGGATAAGGAGCGGAAACATTGATGGATGGATTTGTTTTCACTGCGTGAGGGGTGATCAGTTGATATGCATGAAGTGCGATACTCCTATCTGGTAGTGGCTCTTTGGCACCATATTTTAAATCCCCCATAATTGGAGACCCCATTTTAGCTAATTGAGCTCTTATTTGATGAAAACGGCCAGTTTCAAGGTGAATTTCATACAAGAATTTATCACCGCGATTGTTCAGGAGTTTGTAATGCAGAACGGCATGTTTGGTGCCAGACCGAGGGGTGTTATAGGTAAGTGCTCTGTGTGTATTGGAATCTTTTCCCAAATAATGCTGCAGAGTTCCTTGAGTTTCGGGCAAGGCATACTGGGTAATACAATGATATATTTTCTTGTTTTGCTTGAGTCTAAAAACTTCATTCATCCTCGCTAATGCCTTAGAAGTTTTAGCAAGCATCATTGTTCCACTAACGGGGCGATCGATTCTATGAATTAAACCAACAAAAGCGGCACCTGGTTTATTGTACTTTTCGCGAATATACTTCTCCGCAATTTCCAACAAATGTTCGTCACCTGTTTCATCTCCTTGCACCGGCAAACCAGCAGGTTTGTTCACTATCAATAGGTGATTGTCTTCCCAAAGTACTTCTAACATGCTGCAAATTTACCAAATAGTTTGTCTATATCTTCAACTTTTAGAAGTACTTTTGTTTTTGAATGCGTTTTTATTTGTTTAAGGGATATAGGTTTGAGATAAAAGAAATTGCCCTCTTGGCTTATCCAATGATTTTGGGCCAACTTGGGGTGGTTTTAATGGGAGTTGCTGATACTATTATGGTTGGTAAATTGGGTGCAGATGCACTTGCCAGTGTAAATCAGGCAAATAATTTATTCTTTATGTTGAGCGGACTTACTTTTGGTGTGCTGTTCGCTGTAAGTACTTTGGTAAGCATTAAAGTGGGAGAGAAAAAGGCTAAAGACGGATTTGCAATTTATAGAGCAAGTTTGATTGTAAGTTTGATTCTATTTGTGCTTCAGTTTTTGGCTCTGCAATTGTTGATTTGGAATTTTGATTTGTTGGGACAAAAGGGCGCGATTAATGATTTAGCCCCCGGGTTTTTAAATATTATAAGTTGGTCTATATTGCCTTTGTTGATCAACATGAGTTCAAGACAATTTTTGGATGGATTGGGACATACCAAAGTATTCATGATTTTAACTTTGATGGGACTCTTATTGAATATTTTCTTGAATTGGGTTCTAATTTATGGAAACTTGGGTTTTGAACCTTGGGGAGTAAATGGTGCAGCATATGCAACGTTAATTTCCAGAGTAATAATGGCATTGGCGGGACTTTGGTATGTGCGATATTCAAAATTAATGAAGCAATATCTCCCAGAAAAATTACCATCGTGGAAGTCTGTATTGCCGGAGATGAAGCCTATTTGGAAAATGGGTAGCCCATTGGCGCTTCAAACCTTTGCTGAATGGGCGTGCTTTGCTTTATCGGGTGTAATGGTTGGTTGGTATGGATCAGTTCAATTGTCGGCACATGCAGTAGCTTTGAATATTGCGTCGGTAACTTATATGGTCGCAAGCGGAATTGCAATGGCAGGCTCTATTTTAGTCGGAAATAGTTATGGAGAAAAAAATGTCCTAAAAATTAAAAAGGTTGCTCATGCAACTTTTTTCCTTCTTGCTGTATTTGAATTGTTTAACGCAATATTGTTTATGCTTTTCAATGAACAAATCGCGGCGCTTTATAAGGTTGATTCTGCTGTTTTGCCATATATTTTGCCACTGCTGTTTTTGGCGGCTGCTTTTCAATTGTCTGATGGAATACAAGCTGGAGCAATGGGATTGCTTAGAGGTATTAAAGATGTGGTTTGGGCAAGTATCATTTCAGTCTTTTCATATTGGATTATATCCCTCCCTCTGTCGTTTTATTTTGGTGACTACAGATTTAAATGGATTAATGGCGCGTTTCAAAGAGTGCATATTCCCAACACGATTTGGGAAGGTGGGCAAGTTTATGGTGTATGGATAGGATTCACTGTGGGTTTATTTGCTGCGTCTATCTTTGGTGTTTATCGTTTTTATAGTCGATTAAAGAAACTTGATTTTTAACATGAAATTTCGTATATTATACTTCTTGCTTATTTGTCCAGCTGTTGTTTTGGGACAAGATTTTAAATGGGATAAGACTCTCGATGTTTTTGTTTCTCCTTCAATTTCAACAAGTTTAATTGGTTCGGTTTCCCCGGATGAAAAAGATGGATATAATGGCGTTCAATTAATGGATTCATTTAAGAAATCTGATGTGTCGAGTAGTTTTGTCAATTTTGGAATAGCTTTAAATTTCAGAAAAACAGATAGGAAATTCTTTTCTGTAGGTTTGAGTTATTTGTCCACCGGATTTACCCGTAAAAAAGAAGGGAGCATGTTTAATTATTTACCTCATCCTGAATTGTCGGTTTACGCAAATTTATCAGAAGGTCCTACCCAAATTTTAAATTATGATTTTTCTTATAATTATCTATCATTAAATCTGAATTATTTGGGTAGAATTGATGGTGCAGGGTTGATGATTAAAAACACAAAGTGGTGGTATACGTTAGGAATAGCTCCATCATTGCTTTTGTCGCACAAAATGATAATTCGAACACAAGGATTTACATTGATGGAAGGAAATAATATTGAAAAGTTCGATTATGTTGTTGATTATCAAACCAACGGGAAGTATTCAAACAACCAAGGTAATTATAATATTGTCAAGGTGACTCCACCATCGGTAAATGTTTTTATAACTGCTGGAACTAGATTTGATTATACATTATCTGAAACGATGCACTTGTTAATTCAACCAAAGGTAAATTTTCCCATTCTTCCAACAGCAAGTGGAGTTCAAACGGCTTGGTGCCCTCAGGCATCCGTTGATATAGGGATCATTTGGCCTTTACATTGATTGAATGGGTTAGAGGGGATTGAAGGATTAGAAGGACTAGAAGGATTAGTGGGATTAGAAGGGTTAGATAGATTAGAAGGATTATGGGGGGGTGTATTTTTAATTTACACCAATTGTAGTCATTGCAAATACACTTTATAATATCATACATTATTTTCGTTTAAGAACAAAAAAAGCCCGGAAATTCCGGGCTTTTAGATAAAATTTTGGATCAATTATTTGCCGTTAAATTTAGCTTTTGTATATTCTCTATTTAAATTGGCGATAACTGAAAGTGGAATTCCTTTAGGGCATTCAGCCGAGCAAGCACCTGTATTTGTACAAGCACCGAATCCTTCGGCATCCATTTGGTTTACCATAGCAACAACGCGTTCTTGACGTTCAGCTTGACCTTGAGGCAACATGCTTAATTGGGTAACTTTAGCCCCCACGAAAAGCATAGCCGATGCGTTTTTGCAAGCACTAACACAAGCTCCACAACCAATACAGGTAGCGGCTTCGAATGCTTCGTCGGCTACATTTTTTGGAATAAGAATGCTGTTAGCATCAACTGCATTTCCAGTGTTTACAGAAACGAAACCACCAGCTGCAATGATTCTATCGAAAGAAGAGCGATTTACACTCAAATCTTTGATCACTGGGAATGCATTCGCTCTCCAAGGTTCAACAACAATTGTATCACCATCGCTGAAACTTCTCATATGCAATTGGCAAGTTGTAATTTGTTGTTTTGGGCCGTGAGGTCTTCCATTGATTACCATGGAGCACATTCCGCAAATACCTTCTCTACAATCGTGATCAAAAGCCACTGGTTCTTTGCCTTCTTGAATCAATTGTTCGTTTAAAACGTCGAACATTTCCAAGAAACTCATATCAGGATTCGTTTCAACGCTATAAGTTTCAAAATTACCTTGAGCTTGCGTATTTTTTTGACGCCAAACTTGAAGGTTTACTTTCATAGAATGTTTCATGTTTTTAATTATTTATAGCTACGTTGTTGAATTTTAATATTTTCGTAAACAAGTTCTTCTTTATGAAGATCCCAATTGCAGTTTTCTTTGTGCTCCCATGCAAATACAGATTTGAAGTTTTCATCATCTCTCATTGCTTCACCTTCTTCTGTTTGGAATTCTTCTCTAAAGTGACCACCACAACTTTCATTTCTGGTTAAAGCATCAATACACATCAATTCTCCTAATTCAAGGAAATCTGCTACTCTTCCAGCTTTATCTAATTCAGGATTGAATTCTTTATCTGTTCCAGGAACACGTACATTTTTATAGAAATCTTCGCGAAGTGCTCTGATTTCTTCAATGGCTTCTTTTAAACCCTTTTCATTTCTAGCCATACCACATTTGTTCCACATGATTAATCCAAGTTCTCTATGATAACTTTCAACTGAACGCGTTCCGTTGATGTTCAAGAAATTTTGAATTTTTTCGTTTGCACGATTTTCGGCGGCTTCAAAAGCTTCGTGTGAAGTTGGAATTGGTTTTGTATGAATTTCGCCACTCAAATATGCCCCAATGGTCATTGGTATTACGAAATATCCATCGGCAAGTCCTTGCATCAAAGCAGAAGCACCCAATCTGTTTGCACCATGATCAGAGAAATTGGCTTCACCCAACGCATATAAACCTGGTACTGTGGTCATTAAGTTGTAATCAACCCAAAGTCCCCCCATAGTGTAATGAACCGCAGGATAAATTCTCATCGGAACTTCATATGGATCTTCGTCTGTAATTTGTTTGTACATATCAAACAAGTTGCCATATTTTTCCTTGATTACTTCTTTACCGAGTTTCAATAGGGTAGCGTCGTCAGGATTTTCAATATTGAGTTTACTTGCTTCTGTACGACCGTATTTTTGCATCATGTTGTACTTGAAATCCAAGTAAACAGCCATTTTGCTAGGGCCTACTCCATAACCCGCATCGCAACGTTCTTTTGCAGCACGCGAAGCAATATCACGAGGAACGAGGTTTCCAAAAGCAGGGTATCTTCTTTCCAAATAGTAATCGCGTTCGTCCTCCGGTATATCGTTAGGATGTCTGTCGTCGTTTTGTTTTTTAGGGACCCAAATACGTCCATCATTTCTCAAAGATTCACTCATAAGAGTCAATTTTGACTGATAATGACCGGAAACTGGGATACAAGTAGGGTGAATTTGAGTAAAGCAAGGGTTTCCAAAATATGCACCTGCTTTGTGCGCTTTCCAAGCAGCGGTAACGTTACTTCCCATTGCGTTGGTACTTAGATAGAATACGTTTCCATATCCCCCAGTACACAATAACACAGCGTGTCCAAAAAATCTTTGAAGTTTGCCTGAAACGAGGTCTCGAGCGATAATACCACGGGCTTTGCCATCAATGGTAACAACTTCAATCATTTCGTGACGGGAGTACATTTTTACATTTCCCAGTCCTACTTGTCTCTCAAGTGCTGAATATGCACCTAAAAGGAGTTGTTGACCTGTTTGTCCAGCTGCGTAAAATGTACGTTGAACCTGAGTTCCACCGAAAGATCGGTTCGATAAAGTTCCACCATATTCACGAGCAAAAGGAACACCTTGCGCTACACATTGGTCAATGATTGCGGTAGATACTTCGGCCAATCGATGCACATTGCCTTCGCGTGCTCTGTAATCTCCACCCTTGATTGTGTCGTAGAATAATCGAAAAACTGAGTCACCATCGTTCTGATAGTTTTTCGCGGCATTGATACCTCCTTGAGCCGCAATTGAATGCGCGCGACGTGGAGAATCTTGGAAACAAAAAGCAGAAACTTTGTAACCCATTTCTGCCAATGTAGCTGCAGCACTTGCACCAGCCAATCCGGTACCAACAACAATTATCTCTAATTGTCTTTTATTTGCAGGATTTACCAATGGAACAGTACTCTTGTACTTTGTCCATTTTTCAGCTAATAATCCTTCAGGTATTTTTGCATCTAATTTCATACTTTCAATTATTTAATTAAGCCTAAATGGAAAACAACAGGTATAGAGGCAAAAATCAACGGTATGATGATCGAAAACCAAGTACCTATTGATTTGATGATTGGCGAATACGTTGGGTGATTGATTCCTAACGTTTGAAACGCACTTTGAAAACCATGCAATAAATGGTATGCCAAGCTGATGCATCCAAAAACATACAAACCAACTGCAACAGGGTTTTGGAAAACTTCAACCATGAAATGGTATAATGTTTTATCTTCAGTAAGACCTCCTTGAGCATCGAAACGGCTTACAATCCAGAAATCTTTTAAGTGCATCACTAAAAACAACAAAAGGATGGTTCCCAAAAGTCCCATACTTCTTGAATACCAAGTGCTGTTTGCTTTTGCCGCATTCACGCCATATTTTGATTTTCTTTTGGCGTTGTTGTCGAATGTTAAGTACAAACCTTGTAAAATGTGAATAAGTAAACCCAAGATAAGTCCTACCTCTGAAGCGCGAATCAACCAATTGTGAGCCATGAATTCAGCAGCGAGGTTGAATGTTTCGCCAGAATCATTGAAATAAACAGTAGCATTAATTGCGCAGTGTACCACCAAAAAGGCGATGAGTGAAACTCCAGTCACTGCCATAACTAGTTTTCTACCAATGCTTGAAGAAAACAAGAACGACAAAATTCCCATAAATATTTTTTATCTTTATAAATTGATTGGTTACAAATTTAACCATTTGAATGAAAAAGTGAATCTTTGATACGTGCAATGAACATTATTTAGAATAGTTTTAAAGAAAAAAATCAACAAAACATAAAAAATCAATCCGATTCGACAGTAAGCCGATACACTTTAGATGGAAGACAATTTGATTTTTTGCAGGTATTTTCCGAGAACATCGAATTCTATGTTTACATGGTCGCCCACTTTAAGTAAATTCAAATTGGTATGCTCCCATGTATATGGAATGATTCCAATGCTGAATGCATCTGGAAAGCTATCCACCACAGTCAAGCTGATTCCATTCACTGCAATGCTTCCTTTGCTAACGGTGATGCCTGATTCTTGTGGGTGTGAGATGAAAATCATGTGTGACCCATCTAAATCGTGGATTTCATCAACCAATCCCACACAATCAACATGACCTTGAACATAATGTCCATCAAATCTATCACCTGCTTTTAGGCAGCGTTCTATGTTCACTTTGTCACCTTTTTTTAGATGAGCAAGATTTGTGCGACTCAAAGTTTCTTTAATCGCAGTTACAGAATATTTGTTTTCATTAATTTCAGTTACAGTGAGGCAAATACCATTGTGCGATATACTTTGATCTACCTTAAATTCGTTGCAAATATCTGATTCTAAATAGAATACGATGTTAGTTCCCTCGTGGATGATATCTACGACTGTTGAAGAAGATTCAATGATTCCTGTGAACATGATACAAAATAAACAATTTTTATTGACATTTTGTTTATCTGACATAATGGCATTTTTTCATTTGTGGCAAAATCTTTGTATTCACAGATTTGATTATGACAAAGAAAAACGAGCCAACTGAAGAGAATTTAGATAATCAGACAACAGAAAATGTTGAATCTTCTGAATTAAATGACGGTCAAACGCTTGAAGGACAGACGGAGGAGACAGGGGATGTGTTGCAAGCTGAAAAGGAAAAATATATCCGTTTGTATAGTGAATTCGATAATTTTCGCCGCAGAACTTCAAAAGAGCGTTTAGAGTGGATGCAGACCGCGAGCAAAGACATAATTTTAAATGTTTTACCAGTCATTGATGATATGGAAAGGGCCTTGAAATCTATGGAAACATCAGATTCAATGCCAAAAGAAGCAGTTGAAGGAATGAGCCTTATTTATAAAAAATTATATTCAATTTTGGAGAAAAAAGGTTTGACACCTATGAATGCTACCGGCTGTGATTTTGATCCAGAATTACATGAAGCCATAACTCAGTTTGCCGCTCCAACACCAGAAATGGTTGGTAAGGTTATTGATGAAGTTGAAAAAGGTTATTTGTTAAATGAAAAAGTGATTCGTTTTGCCAAAGTTGTGGTTGGCAACTAATAATTATGAGTAAAAGAGACTATTACGATATACTAGGCGTTTCTAAGTCATCAACAGCCGATGAAATCAAGAAAGCTTATCGCAAATTGGCAATTAAATATCACCCCGACAAAAATCCGGGTGACAAAGAAGCTGAGGAAAATTTTAAGGAAGCGGCTGAAGCTTATGATGTTTTAGGGAACGAGGAAAAAAGACGCAAATACGATCAATTTGGTCATGCTGGAATGGGACAAGGAGGATTCGGTGGAGGTGGCTTCAGTATGGACGATATTTTTAGTCAATTCGGAGATGTTTTTGGTGATGATAGTGTTTTTGGATCGTTTTTTGGTGGCGGAGGAGGGCGTAGTGGCTCAAGAAGAACTGTTGGTTCAAATATTCGAATCAAGTTAAAACTTACACTTTCTGAAATGCGTAACGGTGTTGAAAAGAAAGTCAAATACCGCAGAATGGTTCAGGCAGAAGGAGTTTCCTACGGCACTTGTAAGCAATGCGGTGGCTCTGGAGTTGTCAAGAAAATTACCAATACATTTTTGGGTCAAATGGCCACGCAAAGTGCTTGTCATGTCTGTCAAGGTTTGGGTAAAATAATTGAGAGTAAACCCAAAGATGCAAACGAACAGGGACTCATTAGCCAAGAATTCGAAACATCAATAAAAATTCCAGGAGGTGTAGCCGATGGAATGCAGTTAAGTGTGAATGGTAAAGGAAATCAAGGTCCAGCTGGTGGAGCATCAGGCGACTTGATCGTTCTTATTGAAGAAGTTCAGCACGAGGAATTACAACGCGACAATAACAATGTGATATATCATTTGTGGTTGAGTTTCCCGGAAGCAGCCATGGGTTCCAGCGTGGAAGTTCCAACTTTAGATGGAAAAGCAAAAATTAAAGTAGATGCAGGTACTCAACCCGGCAAAGTTTTACGATTAAAAGGAAAAGGATTTCCAGATTTAAATGGCTATGGAACCGGTGATCAATTAATTGTTGTGAATGTTTTCGTGCCAACCAAATTATCTTCTGATGAAAAAGATGTCTTATTGAAACTCCAAGAAAGTAAAAACTTTAAACCGGATGAAAAAGAGAAATCTTTTTTTGACAAAATGAAAGATATCTTTTAATCGTAAAATTAATGTCATCTTTTGAGTTTTTTTAATATAGCTAAACAAATATGCCATTTTGACCAACGTTTTTTAAATAAAAAAGGACAATCTCGAGATTGTCCTTTTTTTTTATATTTATTCATCCGTAATTTGAAGAACAACAAAAATTTCTCTTTCAAAAGTATGGGGCATTTCAAAAAAAATATTTTAATCTCGGCGCTTACTGTGTTATTGAGTACGACTGATCTTCATTCTCAAAATAACAGAGAAGTTGATTTTCAACAGTATCGTCCACAACTTTGTCAAGGTGCCATACCGGCCATTTTAAATAAATTGACAAGTGCGAAAGCAAAAGAGGCGATGAGAAACATCAAAGGTAAATCTGCCAAAAGAGCTGAAAAGAAAACAGAAATGGACCATGCGATAGAGTCCAATTTTTTTGAAGATCAGTTGCTCACTAGCGGACAAATTTTGTATGGTGATCCAATGACGGAATTTGTGAATGACGTGGCTGATGAACTTTTAAAAGATGATCAGTTGTTGAGAGATAAATTACATTTTTTTGTACTCAAATCTCATGTTCCCAATGCTTACACCACTCACAATGGGATTGTAGTTGTTACAGTTGGGTTGATTTCAAGAATGGAAAATGAGTCGCAACTTGCAGTTATTTTGGCCCATGAAATACAACATTTTGTAAAAAATCATTCCTTAAAACAATACAAAGAGGTTAAAAAAACCATTGCCGATTCTCGTCGAAATTACGGTGGCGATCTAGAATCAAGATTGAAAAAATTATATCGATTTAGCAAAGAGCAAGAGTATGAGGCAGACCAACTCGGTTATGAAATGCTCAAGAAATCGAAATACGATTTATCTGAAGGTATTTTTGTCTTCGACATGCTCAAATTTACGGAATATCCATTTTTGGAAACCAGTATGAGCCTTGAAAACTTTGAAAAGCCACAGTTCAAATTTCCAGTTACGTTGTATGAAGATATTCAAAAACAGTTAAAATCGGCAAAAGAGTTTGATGATAAAACGGATCGTGATGAAAATGATGAGGAGACAAGTACGCATCCGAGTTTAGATAAACGGATAGATCAATTGAAAGTACTGGTTGATAAAAAAGATTATGCTGGAAACCAGAAATTCATAGTTGGTGAAAAAGAATTTAAATATATTCAAAAAATCTCAAGACATGAATTGTTAGTGCTGTATCTTAAAAGAGCTGACTTTGGGCGAAGTTTTTATTTGTCTAAAGTTGTTGAATTGCTCTATGGAAAAAGTATCTTTCTTGACCGTGTTGCGGCAATGAGTTTGTATGGAATTATGGAACATAAAGCCAATAAACACAACATAGATGATTATGGATTGAGTGTAAATTACAATAGAGGTGATTGGCGCCCAATCTCTGCCGCATTTAATCTCATGGAAACAAGAGAATTTTCAGCGTTGGCCTCGAGTCTCATTTGGGATATTTTTGATCGCAATCAAAACGATGATTTTATCAGATCTGTTTGCAATCGTGCATTTATGATCATGCAAACCAAAATGAATTTCAAATTATCTGATTTTGTTAATTTTAAACCAATTGCACAACAAACAGATGTTAAACCAGCTCCGGCTATAGATACTGCGGCTAAAATTTCAGATGGTAAGTTGAAAAATCCCCGTTCAAGAATTGGTAGAAATGCAGCAGCCGATGTTGTGATCAATCAAGTATATTATTTTGGAGCTTTTTATCATTTAGATCAAAAGCAGAAGGATGTTTTTTCTCAATATATTGAATCAATCAAAACTACAGAGGTTGAAACAAAATCTGTAAAAATGACATATTCAGAACGTTTAGACTTCAACAAGAAACGTTACAGTAAGCCCAATCCGAATGTGCACAACCTGGTTGTATTGCAGCCAAAAATAACCTACGCAAATGGTCGAGTAGATATGTTTTATGACAATATTGAAACCAAAAGAAACTATTTTGTAGAAGAATCCACCAGAAATAGAATTATGGACAATTGGCAATATGTTGCAGGTTCAAGCGGAGTGGACATCGATTTATTGGAAAATTCAGTTGGTAAATCATTAACTACCGAGGATTTGAATTTATATGCAACAAATAACGACTGGCTCGCTGAGAGAATGAACAATGACACGAATCAAATGATTTTGTTTTATAAACAATACTTAAACTCAGGAGGTGCGGGTGAAAGTCCTTATTTGGTGAATATTCAATATGATTATATCGAAATTCCTCGCCCTTTTGATATTCAAGGCTTAATATACACCATGGTTTATCCTATTTACTTGCCTTTCTATTTGGCTCAACAGTTTCAAACAGATAAGTATTTCAAAGAAAAAGTTTCAGCATATAACACCGAGACCGGTAGGGTGGTTTATACTAACTCAGCGAATTATTCCTCTGCCATTAGAAATGATTTTTTAAGGGCTCATATTTATAAAACAATTTATGAAATTAAACATATCTCTGGCAAATAAGCAACATACGAAAATGCGATTTTTAAGAAAAATATTGATTGTTTGTTTTGCAATAATTGCAAATATTCAGCTTTTCGCTCAATCTAATCCTGGTTATTTGGGTAGAAAAAATTTGGTTCAATTGGATGTGAATGGGTTAATGGGAAATCTTCTTTTTGAGGGACCTTGGCTGAAAACCAATTTTGGCCTTTCGTATGAAATGGCACGGGGTGAAGATTTTGCTTGGAATTTTGGATATACAAATACCAATCAAGACATGACTCAAGCGATGATGGATGGTGAGTATTTGACTTTTATTCAAGACGATGGTCAATCTTCTGAGTTTTTTGACTTGAATGGAGGTACATTGAATTACACGTTTACTGAATTTAAAGTGACTCCAAAGTGGTATAAAGCGAATACAGGTGGAATTGCACCTTATGGAGATTTTAGTGGTTTGGAATTGTCATGGGGATATCTAAACATAGATCCATCAAAAGTTAAATGGAAACAGCAGTTGAATGAAGCCAACAAAAATATTGATTTATCATCGGTTACTGTCTTTTCAGCAAGTTATGTGTGGGGAGGTAGAAGAATGCTCGCAGATCAAGTTGGTTTAGATTACAGTATGGGCATTGGTTACACCCTTTATCAATCTTTGCCGGGAAGTATTTTAGACTATACCGAAGGGGCTCAACTTGAAAATTTGGAGTTGTACTACAAGTATACAGCGGTGAAACATATCAGCACGGCAAAATTGTTTCAAGCAAGAGTTGGATTAAGTTATCTATTTTAATCTAAAGAGAATAAAACAAATAAAAAAAGGGCGTTCATTGTATTGAACGCCCCTTTTTTTATTTTGAAAGAAGTGATTAAGCCAATCTCTTCTGTAATTCTTGATTTAAAGCTTCCAAGAAATCTTCTGTGTAAAGATAACTTCCCTCAGGAACGTTATTCCCGTGAATGCAAACAGCCAAGTCTTTGGTCATTTTACCGGCTTCAACGGTGTCAATACAAACTTGCTCTAATGTATGGCAGAAGTTAATCAATGCCTCATTGCCATCCAATTTACCACGGTGCTCTAAACCTCTTGTCCAGGCGAAAATAGATGCAATTGGGTTGGTTGAAGTTTTCTTGCCTTGTTGGTGCATTCTGTAGTGACGAGTAACAGTTCCGTGAGCTGCTTCTGCTTCCATCGTTTTTCCATCTGGTGTAACCAAAACAGATGTCATCAAACCTAATGAACCAAATCCTTGAGCAACTGTATCGCTCTGCACATCGCCATCGTAGTTTTTACAAGCCCAAACGAAATTTCCATTCCATTTTAATGCGCTTGCAACCATGTCATCGATCAATCTATGTTCATAAGTGATACCAGCAGCATCCATCTGAGCTTTGAATTCTTGCTCATAAATTTCTTGGAAAATATCTTTGAAACGACCATCGTATTTTTTCAAAATGGTGTTTTTTGTGCTCAAATATAAAGGCCATTTTTTTGCAAGTGCTTGATTGAAACATGAACGTGCAAATCCACGAATACTTTCATCCGTGTTGTACATCGCTAAAGCCACACCATCACCTTTAAAGTTGTATACCTCATGCTCAATCACTTGTCCATCTTCTCCTTCGAATTTGATGGTGAGTTTACCTTTTCCTTTAGTCACAAAATCAGTTGCGCGGTACTGATCACCAAATGCATGACGACCAATACAAATTGGCGCTGTCCAATTTGGAACCAAACGTGGAACATTTGAGCAAACGATTGGCTCTCTGAAAACAGTACCGTCGAGAATGTTTCTGATTGTTCCATTTGGACTCTTCCACATTTGCTTCAATCTAAATTCTTCAACGCGAGCTTCATCAGGGGTGATGGTAGCACATTTGATACCTACATTGTATTTTTTGATTGCTTCAGCAGCATCAATTGTCACTTGGTCGTTTGTTTCATCTCTATACTCCATACCTAGGTCGTAGTACTTGATGTCGATGTCTAAGTAAGGAAGAATCAATTTGTCTTTAATGAATCGCCAAATAATGCGGGTCATTTCATCACCATCCAGTTCAACTACTGGATTCTCAACTTTAATTTTGCTCATGATTTATACGGAAAAATGAATTTTTCACAAAGATAATGTTTTCGGGGCATAAAGGGAATTTAATCCGATGAAGATTCCTTTAAACCGTTGAATTTAAGGCTGAATGACAACCTTTTCAATCTTCACTTTTTTGTTTGCCAAATAAATTTCAACAAAATAAATACCAGCAATTTTATTTTTTAACGAGATGCTATACCCAATAGTAGGTTGCAAATTAACTTGCTCGTATACCACTTGTCCAATTGAATTTCGAACTTTTAAATGATAATTATTTGATTGGCTATTTTGGATGGTGATACTCATGTTTCCACTGCTTGGATTCGGGGAAATGGTCACTTTTTCTTGATTTTCATGAGGGACATTTACGCCTGAACTAGGGTTGTAAGTTGTGACACTTTCTGTGATGGTTACATGGCCAGATCCAGGTCCAGTATTTCCAGCAGTTACCACTCCATAGTACGAATTGAACATCACATATGGATAAACGGGTGTTTGATCTTTATCGATGGTTACAAAGTATGCGTATGTGCCATTGGGATAATCTGGTGTAACACAAAAACGTCCATTTCTTTCATCCAAGTCACCAATTCCTGAAACATACTCATAATCTTCCATAAAACAACCTAATGGATAAGTCTGGTCAATATTTGGACCATTTGCACGAGTAACCATAGATTTTAATTTGTAACTAGATGACATGCGTTTTATTTTTCCAGTTCCGTCTGTATTGGTATATGCATAAGCACCATAGATGGGATATCCATCCCAAGCATATCCTATAATCGGTGAATGTTTTGAGGAATCAGCGCTGTTGTAGAGGCATTTTGGACTCACATGATGGTGATATTCTCCATTCTGGGCAGGATGGCCAAGACAATTATCAAAACTTATTCCTTCAAAAAAATAAGCGTTCCTGTTCCAAACCCCTGCGTTATTATAGCTCATTCCATCGGAGGCGTTATAAATACTCACTCCGTTGCTCCATATACCAACATGTCCAAGTCCAATTTTTGTTGCGTTTCCATTGTTTTTTGTTGGTTTTCTAGTGATTTTGAAAACGAAATTCTGATTGGATGCAGTGTTCGGATTCGCTTTCCAAGGTCCAATATCGTAACCAGGAATACAAGAAGCACTCACATAAATATAATCGGTAGAATATTGTAGTTTTTGAATGTTGCTTGGAATTCCATTATATCCGGTTGCTCCGTTGGTGTTGAGAATCCAAGAACTCAGTTCGGGTTGCGCTGTGGCGGTTTGAAATCCTAAAATTACAAAGGTTAATAAGAGATATTTTATCTTTTTCATGGGGGATATTTTATTGTGTAAAAATAAGATATCCCTCCAAAAAAAAGAATCAAGTCACAAAATTTATTGACTGATAGTCAAAAAGTTTATGGGAATTTCGGATATTTTTGAAAATCTGGTTTGCGTTTTTCCAAGAAAGCATGTTTCCCTTCTTGAGCTTCTTCTGTGAGATAATAAAGGAGCGTAGCATCGCCTGCAAGTTCCATCAAACCATGTTGTCCATCGAGTTCTGCATTGAAAGCACGCTTTAACATTCTAATGGCCATAGGACTGCGTTCCATGATGGTTTTGCACCAGTCGATGGTTTCATCTTCTAGTTGTTCTAAAGGAACAACTTTATTGACCAATCCCATTTGTTCGCATTCTTGTGCTGTATATTGTCGGCATAAAAACCAAATTTCACGGGCTTTCTTTTGGCCTACAATTCTAGCCAAATAACTACTTCCAAATCCACCGTCGAAACTTCCAACTTTTGGACCGGTTTGGCCAAATTTTGCATTGTCAGAAGCAATTGTGAGGTCACACACTACGTGCAATACATGTCCTCCCCCAATAGCATAACCATTCACCATGGCAATAACAGGTTTAGGAAGAGATCGGATTTTTTTGTGTAAGTCGAGTACGTTTAAACGCGGAACACCATTGTCGTCTACATAGCCACCTATGCCTTTAACATTTTGGTCGCCACCTGAACAGAATGCTTTGTCGCCAATTCCGGTAAGAATAACAACATTGATATCTTGACGTTCTCTGCAGATATCAAATGCTTTTAACATGTCCATCACGGTTTGAGGTCTGAACGCATTGTAAACTTCTGGTCTGTTGATTGTTACTTTGGCAATGCCTTCGTGCATTTCAAATAAAATATCTGAAAATGTTTCAATGGAGGTCCAAGTTCTTTGATTTGTCATAGGTGTTGCAAAAATACGACAAAAGGATGCCATTTGGCATCCTTTTGTGTGCATATTTCAATGGTTAATCGAACTAATTGATGTTGGTGGAAAGGGTAAATCCCACCGCTAGATTATGGTTTGAAATTCCTTGTCGCTCCGAAGATTTTTTAAACACGTCTGTCAACCCATATTTTGCAAAAATACCAAGGTGTTTGAATTGCAAAATGGCGAAAGGCGAAATGGCGTAATTATTAAGTCCGAAATCGGTAAAAAATTTCTCTTTATCGCCATTTAAAAAACGCACTTTACTGTGACTTCTGACCAAAGCTGATGCCTGAACTCCTAATTTCATGGAAAAGGTAGGATTTCGTCTTTTATTCTGAAATCCTATGGAAACAGGTATTCCGAGGTAATTACTGACCAATTTTGATTTATCTGCAATTCTATTTGGATTTGCTTGCGTGTTTTCTACATCCCATCCAAATGATGGGTCGTGTGATAACAATCGAACCTGGTTGTTTTCAAATCTATAGTTTTGGATATCATAGTTCACGCCGATCCAAAATCGGACTTTCCCTCTTATTAGATTTATTCCCCAACTGTGGTCAAAACCTATTTGTAAGGTTTTACCTGCATCAAGTTCGGGCATATCTCTGTTTGGCATAACAGTGAGGCGAACCGGTTTATTTCCCACAACATTCAACAATCCTAAATTGAACCGCGATTGGGTAACAACTTTGTCGATTCGGCTCTGCTTGGCCATTCTGCGGCGCATTTTTAATTTCTCTCTCCGGTTTGCGCTTGGTGGCGGAAATGAACGGAAATCTGGTTCAATAGATGGAATATTGTTGTCGTTTATATCTGCACTGTCAAATTCTGGCCTTCTAGGAACGCTATTGTTCGGTTTATATCGGTAATTTGGTTTTTCCTGTATTTGAATATCTGAAATTTTAATGATTATTTTTTGAGTATCATTGATTTGAATGTTGTTGATACTGACATCCACATTTTTTAAATTTTCAGGGATAGGAGGAATTTGACTTAAATTTTGAGCACTTTGAGACTCCGACCATTGGGTAATTTGGTCAATGTAATTCTTAACAATTTTCTTTTTTTCGGGAGGGAATTCATCTTCTATGATGGTGATTTTCTTGTAAGTTGTTTTCATTTTTGGAGTTGTACCACTTTCAGAGCTTTGCGCTTTTAGCATTGGTTGAATTCCCCAAAATGATAATAAACTGAGTATGTAAATAACAATTTGTTTCATTTGCGTAATTTGTATTATTCTATAATGTTTCTGACCATTGAAGCAGTATTGGTTTGAATTTCTAAATCGAATTTAGGTAACCATTTTTTCTCACTTTTACTGCTGATGAGTTTGATTTTTGGAATTTGACCTTTTTTAAGCATTTGTTTTGCTTCACTCACCCAAATTGAATTGAGCTCCTGTGCTTCAATTTCTTCAGATGATAAAATATCTTGTTGAACCACTTGATATTCTACTTTTACTGATTTATTTGGTGCAGCAAAATTGTCTGTTTGGATTTCCGGGTTTGGCGTATTTAATATGAGCCACTTGAGCATTTTGGTTTTTTTCTCAGAGGACGATAAATATTGATTCGCCACCAACTGATTAAAAAATTCGGTTTCTTCTATTAGCTTGGTAGATGGATTAAAAGCCTTTGATTCAAATTTTTTCAAAGTTTGAATGTTTTTTGAAATCATACGCCGAGTTGTTTTTTGTTGATTTTTTGGTTTTGTATTTCCGTTTTTGACTTCCATTTCAATCGCATCCGAATTTAATTTTTCTTTTTCTGGAAATTTAGAAACAAATGAAATTTGCTTGTTGTGGATTTCAAGATTTTGGTTCTGAGTGTTCATATACCAATACCCGATTCCAATGGTGGCTACAACTGCTGCAGCATATCTGAAAAACGACTGATATTTGAGTCCAACTACTTTTGTTTTGAGAAGTTTATTCTTGTGTGGATATTCAATCTGAATATCATCTAAATATGTTTCTTTTAATGAATGATGGAAGGCTTTTAGAGTTGGATTTTTTGCTATTTTTTGCAATAATTCATTTTGTTGGGATAAATTTAAATTACCCTCCAATAATTCAAATATTTCCCATTGCTCATCTTCTGATATCTCTTTCATAGATAATCCTCCAATTTTCCCAATATTTTTTGTAATGCTTGTCGACCTCGAAATATCGTAATTTTGACTTGACTTTCATTTAACCCTGTTATTTCACCAATTTCACTGTAGCTATATCCCTCATAATCTCTCAACATAATCACTGTTCGTTGAATCTCAGAAATTTCTTCAAACGCAGATTCGAGAATTCTTTTTAATCCTTTGTATTCGTGATATTGAGCAGGACTATCAGTTGTTTTAACAGTTTCCATATCCACTTCTTTTTTTTGTTTTCTGATGATATCGATCATTGAGTTGTAAGCTATTCTGAACAAATACGCTTTATATTTGGTTGGCTCTACTTTGTCTTTGTTTATCCAGAGTTTTTCAAATGCAATTTGCACAATTTCTTGAGCATCCTCAACCACCTTGATATTTTTCAAAGCAAACCGATACAAGGCATCACTCTGAGCATATACAATTTGGTTGTACTCGTCAATGGTCATTTTCTTTGATTAAGACGGATGAATATTAGTTTGGTTACAATAACTTTGAAAAATAATGATGAAGGTAAAAGATAATTGGTTTGAATCGTGGTTCAACACCCAATATTACCATATACTCTACAAACATAGAGATAACGTAGAAGCAAATCTATTTATTGGAAATTTGATTCAAAAATTGGGATTGGAGCCTGGAATGAGGGTTGCCGATATTTGTTGTGGCAAAGGGAGACATAGCATTGAATTATCAAATTATGGCTTGTCTGTTTGGGGGATGGATTTGAGTCAAAATAGCATAAAAGAAGCCCGTTTGCTTGGAAATCAGCACACATCGTTTGATGTTCACGATATTCGTGTACCATTCCCAGAGTCCAACTTTGATGCGGTTTTTAATTTATTTACGAGTTTTGGCTATTTTGAAGATGCCGCAGATGACAAATCGTCGTTGAATAACATTGCAAACGCTTTGAAAGACGGAGGAAGTTTTATTCAAGATTACATCCATGCCGATTTTTTTACCCGAAATTTTCCCATTTCAGAGGTTAAAACTATTGACACTGTTCAGTTTGAAATAGAAAAATATGTTGAAAATGGGTATATTATCAAGCAAATCAATGTATTGGATCAAGATTACTCAGAAACTTTTTATGAAAAAGTAAAAATTTATTCAACAGAGGAATTGACAGAATTGCATACTCAGGCAGGATTTTCGGTGGAGCAGATTTGGGGTAATTATAGTCTCGACGCATTTTCTGCAAAAAATTCTCCCAGAATTATTTTAAATTCCCGCAAATTATGATTCAATATTTTACACAACTCGATCATCAACTTTTTAATTTAGTGAATCAGTCTTGGTCGGCAAATTGGTTAGATCCAATCATGAAATTCCTGAGTTCAAAGTGGATGTTTATTCCAATTTATATTTTTGCAGTATTCAAGATGTTTCATATTTATAAATCGAAATTTTGGATGCCAGTATTGATTTGTTTGATTGCTTTTGGGTTGGCTGATAGCATCAGCAGCAAAGTGTTTAAGCCCGTTTTCAAAAGAACCCGCCCTGCACATTATACAGAACTATCTCCTCGGTTACCCGATGGAATGCCAGGAAGTAAGTATGGCTTTGTGAGTTCTCATGCAGCAAATACATTTGCTGTATACCCTCTGTTGGCTTTGATGATTTTTTCGGTATATGATCAATCAAAGAAAAGATTGGTTCCAAACAGGAAGTGGCAATTTTTTGCGTTTTTCATCTCTGGACTTGTGGCTTATTCGAGAGTTTACAATGGTGTACATTGGCCTGCCGACGTTTTTTTTGGTGCCATATTGGGATTGTTGATTGGTAAGTTGTGTCTTTTTATTTGGAATAATTGGGCCGTTACAAAGGCTATTGAATCGTGATTTTAAATTAACTTCGCATGATGAATTTTGAATATATATTGGTGAATGAGCAAGTGGCGCCCTATGTAGCCCTTATTCAGTTGAATAGACCGAAAGAACTAAATGCCCTGAATTTGCAGTTAATGGGCGAAATAAAAGAGGCATTGTTGCAATTAGATGAGAATGATTCGGTTCGAGCAATTGTAATTACGGGAAATGAGAGAGCCTTCGCAGCTGGTGCCGATATTAAACAAATGGCGGGTCGATCTGCAATAGATATGCTCAAGATTGATCAGTTTAGCACTTGGGACAGTATTCGTAAAACTAAAAAGCCTATCATTGCTGCGGTGAGCGGTTTTGCGCTCGGTGGTGGTTGCGAGCTGTGTATGTTATGCGATATGATTGTAGCCAGTGAAACTGCACAATTCGGACAGCCGGAAATAAATATTGGTGTTATGCCAGGAGCTGGTGGAACGCAGCGATTAACAAGAGCAGTCGGTAAGGCAAGAGCGATGGAAATGGTGCTTACGGGTAATTTTATTTCAGCAGATGAAGCTCGAGAAGCTGGCTTAATAAATAAGGTAGTGCCAGTGCAGTTATATTTGGATGAAGCCATTAAATTAGGACAAAAAATCGCTGAAAAATCCCCAATTGCGGTTCAAATGGCCAAAGAAAGTGTTTTAAAAGCTTTTGATACAGGATTGCAAGAAGGTTTATTTTTTGAAAGGAAAAATTTTTATATGTTGTTTGCAACAGAAGATCAAAAAGAGGGGATGGCGGCATTTGTTGAAAAACGTAAGCCAGAATTTAAAAACAAATAAAGATAACCAATTGATAAAACAAAAAGAGAGGCCAATGGCCTCTCTTTTTGTGTAAGTAGAGTGAGATTTATTTTGTATTATTTAACGTCAGCCCATACAGTGTTCACATAGAACATTTCTGTTGGAGAAATAATTTTCCATACAATCACGGCTACGCCTGTGTTTGATTTGTTTAATTTCCACCAACCGAAATCAAAGCCAGATGCACTTTGAGTAGCTGTGTTGATTTGGGTTACCAATTTGTCAGGAGTTGCAACATAATCAAATGTAGCAGTTTTGTCTACAATTGCACCCTTCGCAGGGTTGTCCATAATTGCAGTTTCGCTGAAAGCAATTTGGTTACCATTGCTGCTCTTATGGGCAGATGCACGCACAATGTTTTTGTGAGTTGCAAATGTTCCAGAAGCACCAGCTTGGTAGCAACCAACTTCTTTTTCAACAATCACTACAGAGGTGTAGTATTTAGCACCTGCTTCAGGGTTGAAAGCTTGCATTTTGTAGTTAACAGTGATTTTGTTACCGCTCAAAGATGCATTTGCACCAACACCAATCTCTGGTTTAGTTTTGTTGTAATCATCTGCAAAAGCAGTCATAGTAGCTGCAGTTGTACCAGTGTTACCCAAGAAAGAGTTGCTCATGTAAAAATGAGGGATGTATCCGTTTGGTTTGGTTTGTGCATACAAAGCTTGTACGAAGTTTGCAATGAACAAAGTGTCATTTTTTACAAAAGTAGGAACCAAATAAGATGATCCTGAAGAATGTAAATCAATGCAAACAAGGCTATTTACGTCTCTTGTAGATAATGCGCCTTTATATTCAGGGCTGCCATAAGCTCCACAAGGTCCACACCATGTAGCAGTGTTGTAAATCAACAATGAGCGTTGAGTTTCAGTTACCGTTAAAGCCGCTGTACCGCCTCCTGCAGGAGTGTCGGATCCGCAACTTTGCATCATTCCCACAACACTTGCAGAAAGTAACGCCATTAAAAATAATTTTTTCATGTTGTTTGTTATTAAATAAATTTTTACGAATTAATGCGTTTTTCGTCTCAAAAACAACTTATTTCAATAAAAAAATGCGCAATTCAATCTTTTTTACCACAACTATATAAATTTTGTTTTTACCCTATACCTTTGCAAGCACATGTCTGGACAAATTGCACGTCAAAGCTTTTGGGCCTCTATTGTAAATTATTCAGGTAGTTTGGTTGGATTATTCACCACTTTTTATCTGTTTCCACTGGTTTTTACAAAGTCTGAAAACGGGATTATCGGTCTTTTTATCGAAATAGGTGCTCTTCTTGCAGGAGTGGCCCAACTTGGTACTGGATATTCTATTTGGAAATTTTTTCCTCGTTTTAAAAATACAAACGGTCACAATGGAGTTGGATTTTGGCTGTTGATGATTCCTTTCACGGGTTTCCTAATCATAGCAATTGCTCTATTGTTTTTTCAGCCCCAAGTCATGAGTTATTTTGGAAAGAATTCAGCAGAGTTTCAACCTTTCTATTATTGGATCATTCCGTTTGTCTTTTTCTTTGTTTTTAATAATGTATTTGAAGTGTTCTCAGCTTCTATAGGGAATATCATCTTCGCATCATTTTTGAGAGAAAATGTAGTTCGATTGTTTTTGGGACTAACTGGCTATCTTTACTATCTTCACCTGTATCATTTCAGTGTAGTCATTTATTTTATACCCTTAATTTACGGAATCACGGCTGGTTTGAATTTGTTGTATATTTTGAAAAATACCCACATCTCGTTTAAACCAGATTTTGAATTTGTGAAAAGTCAGCCAAATCTTAAATCAGAATTTGGACAATATACAGGTTATTTGTTTTTGACCTCATTGGCTAATCTTTTGGTTCAAAGAATTGATATTGTTATGATTAGTGCAATGAGTACATTTGACAATGCCGGTGTGTACAGAATAGCTCTGATGATGTCTGTTTTAATTGAGATCCCAACCCGCAGTATTTTGCAAATTTCAAATCCTAAATTAGCCGAAGCCATTCATCAAAAAAACAATTTAGAAGTGGAAAGATTGTACAAGAAAACAAGTTTGAATCAATTTATTTTAGGTTGTTTGGCACTACTTTGCATTTGGATTAACATTGACTTGTTTTTTGAATTAATGCCAAATGGATCAAAATATATCGATGCCAAGTTTGCGGTTCTTTTTTTGGGTATTGGTAAACTTTTTACGCTCCTCCAAGGAAATTCTTCAGCCATGTTAACTTTCTCTAAAAGGTATTATTTGAGTTTGATAGTGAATTTTACGGCGGTATTTCTTGGAATTTATCTCAATCAAATTGCAATTCCCAAATGGGGTATAGAAGGTGCCGCTATTGCCACTGCAACTACTTGGCTTGTTTCAGGTATTGTTATTGCCATTCTCATTTGGTCTATTTATAAAATGAACCCCATGACTTGGAAAATTGTTTTTGCGACACTTGTATTCGGACTATTTTTCATACTCAACTATTATTTACAGAACATCTGGAATATGAACCATATTGTTTTTGGGGGACTGAAAACTGCGATGATTATGAGTCTCGCAATTTGGAGTATTTACCGATTCAATTTGAGTGAAGATGTAAAAAGTATGATTCAGAAACTTTTGCGATTTTCGCAAAAATAAATCTATTACACGTTATAAATATCGTGTTTGTATTGACGTAAGTTATCAGGATTTTTGAACCATTCGATGGTTGTTGCCAATCCATCTTCAATTTTTGTTTGTGGAAACCAATTGGTGTGCTCAACCAATTTTTGTTTTGAGCCCAACAGCCTGAATACTTCGCTATTCTTAGGTCTTAATCTGTCGCTTTCTTGCACAATTTTTGCATTTGGATTCATTTGCTGAATTAGATGCTGCGCCAAATCGCCCACTGAAATTTCATTTTCCGTAGCAATGTTAATTTCATGCCCAATTAGTGATTCTGTTTCTGCAATTTTAATGAAACCTTCAGCTGTGTCTTTCACAAAAACCAAATCTCTGGTTGGAGTGGTGTCGCCAAGTTTAATTTCCTCAACGCCGTTTGCCAATTGAGAGATAATTGTAGGGATAACGGCTCTTGCAGATTGTCTAGGTCCGTAAGTATTGAATGGTCTTACCAAGGTGATTGGTGTTTCGAAACTTCTGAAAAAACTGTCGGCAATTGCATCAGCTCCAATTTTTGAAGCAGAGTAAGGAGATTGTCCTTGTTTCGGATGGATTTCTGTAATGGGAACAAATTGTGCTGTTCCATATACTTCTGAAGTAGAGGTAACAAGAACACGTTCAATATTCAAACGTTTGGCAGCTTGAACAATGTTCAGTGTGCCTTTTACGTTTGTATCGATATAGCTATCAGGGGAATGGTAGCTGTAAGGAATTGCAATTAATGCTGCAAGGTGGAAAACAACTTCACAGCCTTCCATGGCAGTGTAAACGCCGTTTGGGTCCCTCACATCCCCCGAAAAAATTTCAATTTCATTTAAAATTTGTTTCGGTAATGTATCGAGCCACCCCCATGAATTAAAGGAATTGTAATAAACAAATGCTTTTACTTTTGCACCTCTGGCAACCAAAGCTTCTGTTAGATGACTGCCAATAAAGCCATCGGCACCGGTAATGAGTACTTTTTTTCCTTGAATGTTCATGTTACAGTTTGCAAAAGTAATTAATTGATGTCAATTTCTTTTCTTGGATATGCATCAATGAAACTGCCTTTGGTTGAGTTATATATGATCACATCTCTATGTTTAGCGTATTTTTGAAGCCTGTGATGGGCATAAAAAGCTTTGTGTAAACTCAAGAAAAATTCATGCATTTTTACCGATGTTCCATTGGCATGTTTCTGCGGAGTCACCTTTTTTGATACCTTGTAGAAATGGTCATCTACATGTTGAAGCTCATTGTTTTCGTCGACAATCATGTTCAAATGGAAATTATTATCGACACCGATTAAAAATATTTCTTTGAAATTTGCATTGATAGCCTGAAAAATACAGGCATTGATTACATTTTGGCTTTGAGGACTTCCTAGTTTTTTGCGATAAATAAAATTTTCAAATCCCTCATAACCTGCGACTACCGTATAATTATAAAATTGAATTTTAATTCCTCGCGCTATTGCTGTTTTTACAATAAATGTATGTTGATAAATTTGAGGTACAAAAATGATGATATCCCAATTTGCCGCGAAGATTGCGTTCCATGCTTGATTGATGAGTTCCTGAATTTGTAGGAAATCTGGTTGATGTAAAAGTCTGGGCAGATTTTTTGCATCATTAAAAGTCTCTTTTGAAAAATCTAAAAATGCGTGGTCTGAAACAAGATAATATTTGGGTTTTACCAAGTTGAAATACTCGGTTGATGCGAACATATTGACACACATTTTGGGACAGCTAGACTGATGGAATTTTGGATTTTTTAAAAAATCTTGAGCGCTTGGTCCGTTGCCAATGATCACAAGTTCATTGTCCGCAATTTCATGTTGATGAAGATTGAATTTACTTCTAATCAGAATTTTAGCGAGGGAAATGAATGTTTGCAACAATTTCATGGTTTTGAATTTAAATATTCCTCGGCTTTTTTCCAGTCCCACAATGTATCTAAGTCAATGCTGTATGCTTCTGGCATAACATATTTTACAACTTTTTCCATTTCATGAAGTTGTTGCTTTTTTAAAGATGAAACTGAAATGACGTAAATTGAACCATTGACTAAATAGGTTGTTGGGCAATCTTGGCGTCTGGTAAAATTACTTTTGATGCTTCTATGGATAAATCCATTGGTTTCATTGTAAAGATTGTAATATGGATTGAAAGACGTTTCATTGACACTCACCACCATATCACAGTTGGTCTTGGTAAACAATGCAATGGCTTCGGTTAAAAATTGTGCTTCACGAAATGGAGAGGTAGGTTGAAGCAGTAAAATTGCATCAAAATGCTGATTTTGGTTTTCATAATAATCGATAGCATGTAACAAAACATCGTACGACGGAGTTGTATCCAATGAAAGAGATTCTGGTCTTGTGAATGGAATTTTAAGGCCCATTTTTTCCGCAATTTGAATCACATCCTCAGAATTAGTTGTGACACAAATGGTATCGATTTCGGTGCAATTTTGAGCAACTTCTATGGAATAAGAAATCAGGGGCTTGTTATTCAGCAACTTCCAGTTCTTTCCTGGGATTCCCTTAGAATCTCTTCTCGCCGGTATGATGCACAATATCTTCATCAAAAGAAATTTAAATTAGGAAAATCTTCATTTGATTTTTTGTAGTCGTCTATTGATCCAATATCGCTCCAATATCCATGAATTGGAAAACTAGAAACTGGTAATTTGTGCTGAATCAAATCTTCAACAAAATCGGTTGCATTGTAGAATTCATTTTTGGGAATTCTTTCGATTAAATCTGCGTTGAAGAGATAAAATCCGGCGTTTGCAAAGTATGTATATGTAGGTTTTTCCGAAATAGAAGTAATCTGATAATTTTGTCCCTCTAAAACCGCATAAGGAAGTGTGATTTTGTGAGGGATAGATGCAATACTCAGTTGACATTCATGTTGTAGGAATTTACAATACATGTCTTCAAAATCAATATTGCTGAGCAAATCGGCATTGAAAAGCAGTATTTGCTGGTGTTTAATGTTTTCAATTAATGATAGTGCTCCAATTGTTCCAAGAGGTTGATTCTCTTCAATATAAGAAATTTTGCAGCCCCATTTTTCTCCATTTCCGAAATAATCCAAAATCTGCTCTTTTAAATAATTCACACAAATGATAATTTCTCGAATTCCAAACTGCGCCAATCGTTTGATATTGATTTCTAAAATGGGGAAATCCCCGATTTTGAGCATTGGTTTAGGTGTATTTTGAGTGAGTGGTCTCAATCGATTTCCAAATCCACCTGCCATGATAACAGCCGTTAAGGGAAGGAAACTTTTTAATTCATTAAAGTTAAGTATCTCAATAAGTTCATGATTTTTGTCGAGCAAGGGTAAAATGTAAATTTGTTTTTCTCTCCAAAGTATGAGTTGTTCAATTGAAATATTGCCGAGTTGTAAAAATTTAAAATCTTTAAATGCAAATTTTTCGCATTTTTCGCTGAAATCAATCCCATTTAACAAACCTCTTCGAATATCGCCATCTGTAATTGTACCAATCACTTGATTATTTTGATTGATTACAAAAACTGTTTTTAAATGATTAGGCAAGTTGAGTTTTTCAAGCGCCTCCGAAATTGGCGCATCAAACAATATTGTATGGGATTTAATATCAATCATTTGTGTATTGTGATTTCAAGATGGTTTCTGTTACAACCTGGCTAATCTTTTGAGATGTATTTCCGTTGCCATAAATTTGAATGGCTCCGAAATTCATTTTTTTATTGTAATTCGTTCTTATAGCTTGAATAATTTCATCCTTTTCAATGGCGGTGTTGATGATATTTTCAGTTATAATTCTTCCTGTTTGCCTTTCGCCAAGATTAATTACTGTTTTAGGGAAGTATGATGCTTCAACAAATCCACTAGAGGTATTTCCCACCATCATGCAACAATGTTTCATTGCCGATAAATAACCAATCGTTCCGAGATTTTCAGTTGTATAAATGTGCTGATTCGTTTTCTCTAGGAGCAAAAATTTGTCTCTGATTGCCAAACTTCCAGTGTCGCTATTCGGCATTGTAATTAACACTTGGAAATCTTTCAATTCGCCAAATGCGGCAGCAATCTGTTGTGCATAGTAGGCATTTCTCTCAAAATGAATGGTCTCTGGGTGAAATGTGCAAAGTATGGTTGGTATTTGGAAGTTAACTCCAGTTCTTTTTTCCAATTCATAGATCTCTAACAATTTTAACCTGTTCAAATTGTCTATACTCAGATGTCCCAAGTTAAATACATTGTCAGTTGTTTCTGTGAGTGTAGATACGCGATTTTTATATTGTTCACAAGCTGTAAAATGCCATTTCGACATCATTGTAATTCCATGTCGCAAACAGTCATCAATAGCACCTTCCGTTTTTTCTCCGCCGTACAAATGGGCCAAGTTAATTTGAAAAGGCACGGCGGCTGAAACGGCTGCAAACATTTCATACCGATCACCCAAACAAAATACCAAATCAAAGTCATGGTCTTTCCAGAAGCCTGCAAACTGAACACTTGTTTGTGCCATCGCCATGGAAATGTCATAAGCACTATCATTGCTTGCAAAACAATTTTCAATTCTATGTTTTACTTCAAAACCATCGGCTAAAATTTGATCGATTGTATAACCATGGTTTTTAGACAAATGTGTGCCAAATGCAATGATTTCAACAGAAGTTTGGGGCAACTTTAGCAATTCCAATATCAAAGGATAATAGATACTGTAGTCCGCTCTCGAGCTCGTTAATATGCCAATTTTGGTTGCCATTCAAATGCAAATCTATTTAATTATCGATAAATTCAGTCTTAAAATATGAAAATGCTGCTTGATGGTCAATAAAATTTGGAACTTTATCGCTGTCAGAACCAATTAATAGGCATGGTGCCCCCGCTTTGTGACCATATTCTAGGTCATTTGAAAATCGATCTCCTACAAATAATGTGTTTTTGATGTCAAACCCTGAAATTTCTAGGTATTTTTCAAAAGTGGATGCAGCAGGTTTGTCTTTGCCCAAACTCCTTGAAGGATAAAAAATGATTTCAGATTTATCCAAATTCAAACATTTCCATTTATTGTTTTGAGCGTCTATGATACCATTTGTAAGAATGCCAATTGCGATATTATTTGCTTTGCAACATTCCATCCATTCTTTTATGCCGGGGTATGGGTTTAATGTTGTATTCATTGATATGTAAAGTTGAAAAAGTAATTCCTGACGATGGTCAGAATATTCGTTGCATTCATTCAAGATAAAGCTAAAAATATTTGATTTGTTAAATCGGAAATGGTCGAAATTTTCGAATAAAAAATTAAATTTTTGAAGTTCTATTTTTTCTATGTTACAAAATTCATTAAGAATTTGAAAAAAGTAATCCGATTCAGGATAAATGGTGTTGTCTAAATCAAATAAAATTGAGTTGATTTTCATCAGATGTGTTCCCATTCAATCTGGGTTTGTTTTGGAATGTTCATTTTGGCAGGCTTGCCAATGAATTCATCAATTCGCATCGGAGAAATACCGGATTCTGGACGCAATATCACAAGGTTTTCCATGCTGAATATTTCTCCCGCTTTAATATCCCTCGAAGAAAAAATACTTCTTCTTGCGATGAATTTATTTTTAGATTCGCTCGGAGATGGAGATTTTACACCATTTCCCAAGGCCTTTTCAATATTTCTAATTGAGTCAACCATCGCTTTGAACTCAGTTGGGTCAAGAGAAGCTTGTTGATCCGGGCCGGGCAATGTTTTATCGGTGGTGAAGTGTTTTTCGATGATGGTGGCCCCAAGTGCAACAGCAGCAACAGAGATTTCAATTCCTGGAGTATGGTCGCTGTAGCCATATTTCAAACCAAGTTTTTTACCCATTTCAACCATCGCCAAAAGATTGACATCAGAAACTGGGGTTGGGTATTCTGTGTTGCATTGTAAAACAGTGATTTGCTCTTTTGTTTGTCCTGCTGCAAGTAATGCAGTTACTGCTGCTTCTACTTCATCCATTGTTGCCATTCCCGTGCTGATGTATACTTCTTTCGCTCTTGATGCAATTGCCCTGAGATAAGGTAAATTTGTGATTTCACCAGACGGGATTTTATAAATTGTTTCCCCCATACTGGTTAAATAATCCAAACTTTTTAGGTCAAAAGCAGTAGATAAAAACATTTTGCCTCTTTTTTCAACTTCCTGTTTTAGCAAAGGAAAAATATCGTGTTTGAAATGAAATTTACGCGACATTTCAAGCTGACTTTCATCCGCATTTCCAGTGGTTACTTTTTGATATTCCGCCTTTGGAGCAGAGGTGGTTTGAACCAATTCGGGTATTGCTGTTTGGAATTTAATTGCATCCACTCCGCAGTTGGCTGCTGCTTCAATCATCTCAACTGCTAAGTTAAAATCGGCATTGTGGTTTACACCAATTTCTGCAATGATAAAGGTCTTTTTCATTTGGTATAATTTTCGAAAAAATGCTCTCTGAAACTTCTCACCATCAACACATTGGGAGAAAACTTGAATTCAGGAATGGGATGTTTTAAATAATCACACAACACAATATCAAACCATGGCACACCTGCACCCCATGTAGTGAGCATCGCTCCGCCAAAACGAGGATTTACTTCCATGGTACAGATGTTTTTAGTTTGGTTGTCTTCTATAAATTGAATGGTGATTGCACCTTTAATTAAGCTATTTTGGGCAAGTTTTTTACAAGCTTCTTCTATCTTTTGATGGATCACAGAAATACTTCTTACCGCTTCTCCACCCAGTGTTTCAAGTCGTTTTCTTGGAGCAAAAAATGAAAAATCAGAATTCATGGCAATGTACCCATCCACTGAGTATTCTTGTCCCTCAATAAAATTTTGAATCTCATAATTCTGAGAAAATTTAGAAGCGAGAAATTCGTCCAATTCTTCTTGGCTTTCTTTGAAAAAAATTAAACCTTTACTTGCTGAACCTCTGTCAGGTTTTGCGATTGCCGGAATTTTGCCATCAAAACCAGCCACTGGTAAACCGCTTTCTATGAAAAATTGATTCGACGCAATTTTGCTAAAAAAAGTCTGACAAATTTTTGCATCAGACGCGGGAGTGAATACAAATTCGCTAAGTTGCGCAAGTAAATCTACCGCATGATCGTGGTAAGGAATGGCAATTTCAATCTTGTTTTTTTGAATCACTTCCTTCAGGTCATTCAGAATGTTGGGATCTGCAAATTTCAATCCTTGAATCACCGTGGAAATTTTTTCTATGGGCAATCCATATCCCATTTCGTAAGCAAAAATATTCACCGAACGACCAAATTTCTTGCCCGATTCTATAAATGCTTCTGCCGCAGAATAGCGTTTTCCGCCACCAATAAACAAGATATTTAATGGTTTCATATTCTTGCAAAATAAGGACTGCTTGGAATATTCACAAGTCTTGATTGGATGTTTATTGAAACATCACAATCTGACATAACACAGTTGTTTTCAAACATCGGTAACGTAAATAACAGCTCCCAACCAGGTCTACACATAGTTTTTTGCGCATTTGCCAATTTTAGAAATGCATCGCGTTCTAATTTATTGGGAAATAGCACCGAACATAGCCAATAATTGCTGTGTTGGTCGTTTGGTTCGGTTAAAAATTGTATTTCTGGGAATTTTGCAAAGAGTGACAGATATTGGCTCGCCAAATTGCGCTTTTGCTCGATGAAATTATCGATTTGTTCTAATTGTGCACACAATAAAGCGGCGTTGATGTTCGGCATTCGGTAATTATAACCAATTTCGTCATGAAAGAATTCCCATGCATGTGGCACTTTCGCCTGGGTGGTAAGGTGTTTCGCTTTTTTTGCTAAGTCTTCATCTTGACAAAGTATCACACCTCCACCTCCCGAAGTGATGGTTTTGTTGCCATTGAAGCTAATGGTTCCGAATTTGCCAAAATTTCCACTGTGAATTCCTTTGTAAAACGACCCTAAACTCTCAGCTGCATCTTCCACTAAATCAATGTGGTATTCGGTGCAAATGGAATTTAATTTATCAATTTCTGCACAAAATCCAAAGGTGTGCATCGGAACGCAAGCTTTGATTTTTTTACCAGTTGCTTTGTGTACACAGGTTTTATTTTCTATGGTACATTCTGTTTCAAGAAAGGTTTTTAATTTCTTGGGGGACAAAGCCAGGGTGTTCTCATCTATATCGACAAACACGGGGATAGCGCCACAATAAGAGATAGCATTTACTGTGGCAATAAATGAAAAGGGTTGAGTAATGACCAAATCACCTTGTTCTACGTTGCATAATTTTAGGGCAATGTGTAAGGCTGATGTTCCATTTGAGCAAGCGATGGCGAATTTGGAACCTGTATAATCGCAGAGATCTTTTTCGGCTCTATCAACAAAAGGTCCTACACTAGATACAAATGTAGAATCGATGCATTCATTCAGGTATTTTTTTTCGTTACCAATGAAATTAGGTGCATGCAACGGAATGAATTCATTTTCTTTTGCTTCAAAAATTCTTCGAATAGAATCTATAATGTTTTGATATTCAGTTAGATGTTGGCTCATTCTGTGATTCTCTTTTGATTAAGTTTTTACGAAATTGAAAAACTATATGCCACAAAATTAGCAGAATATTGTCATTTACGTAAACACTCCTTTACTTTGCACCAATTATTTTATGTTAAATTTAATTTTATTTGGCCCTCCCGGTGCTGGAAAAGGTACTCAAAGTGAGAAAATTCTTGTGAAGTATGGTTTAAAACATATTTCAACTGGTGATTTGTTGAGAGCAGAGAGAGCTGCCGGAACAGATCTTGGGAATCAAGCAAATGAGTATATTTCAAAGGGAGAGTTAGTTCCTGATGCCGTGGTGATTGGAATGGTTAAGAATTACATGTCCGACAACGCCGAGTCAAACGGATTTATTTTCGACGGATTTCCGAGAACAATTGCCCAAGCTGAAGCACTAGATGCGATGCTTGTAGAATTTCAAACCGAAATTTCAATTGTTTTAGGACTGGAAGTTGAAGAAGATGAATTGGTTAAGCGATTGCTTTTAAGAGGCCAAACAAGTGGAAGAGCCGACGATCAAAGCGAAGAAACTATCAGAAATCGTTTCCAAGAATACTTGAATAAAACACTGCCTATTCAGAATTATTACTCAGCAAAAAATAAATATGTTGGAGTGATGGGTATAGGTGATATTGACGAAATTTTCGGTCAATTGTGCGCACATTTAGATAAATTCTAAACGTTTATTCATTGCAATTGTGGCCATTGATTGGGTTTTTTTAGATTTAGATAATACCCTGTGGGATTTTGATGGCAATGCGGAAGAAGCGTTAAAGGTATTGTATGAACGTCACAATTTGGAGTTTCATACGAACTTCAAAGTGGATCAATTTATTTCACTCTACAAAGACGTAAATCACGCGTATTGGTCAAAATATGAAAAAGGAGAGGTCGATAAAGAAACCCTTCGCACCAAAAGATTTACGGATACTTTTGATTTGATGGGATTGCCACATGCTCTGCAACCTGATAATGTTTGGCAGGAGTATTTAGATATTTGTCCTTTAATGACCAAGTTAATGCCGAATGCATTGGAATGTTTGGAGATTTTATCCTCAAAATTTAAAATAGGCATATTAACCAATGGATTTGAAGAAACTCAAGCCATAAAATTAAGGGAATCTGGAATTGGAAAATATGTGAATTTCATGCAATCGAGCGAGGCCGTGGGTGTGGCAAAGCCATCTTTGGATTTCTTTCAACTGGCATTTACAAATGTTAGATGTTTGCCGGAGTCGTGTGTTTACATTGGCGACAATTTTAAAACAGATGTAATCGGTGGAATTTCTTCTGGTATGAAAACATATTGGTACCAGTATGGTGGAATTTCAGTCATCAATGATCCTGATATTTTCGATGAGTATGGCGAAAATTACGGCGGAAAAGTATCAGATTTGCGTCATTGGGCTTCAAGTTTGTGTGAATGTGAGAACATTTGATTATTTTTGTGGGAATGACAAACGTGGTTAAAAGAATTTTATTTGGCGCAATCATTTTGTGCTCAGTGAGCGTTGCTAAATCTCAATCATTTTCATTCGATGGTGGAGCAAACCAATCTTTCTATCCTAAGGCAACAGGTTACATGGATTGCGCAATTCATGTGAAGAATGAAGGAATGGAAGATGTGGTGTTGAAATACAAAAAAGTATCGGTAGATTTCCCCGCTAAATGGGATTTTTCCTTTTGTGACAATGTAAACTGCATTACTTTTTTTGCTGATTCAGGCACATTTGCTGCCATTGCTCCGGGGAATAATGAGTCTTCCATGAAGGTTACTGTTTATCCGAATGGTTTTGCAGATACAGCGGTGGTGAAATATGCATTTTGGGACGTGAAAAATCCTTCCAAAATTGATACTCTAACATTCAATATTTTTGTTCGTTGGGGAGTGGGAGTGCAAGAATTGGCTCAAAACACATCTATCTATCCAAATCCATCAACAGGTTCTTTTTCTACCTCATCAAACTCTGATATTCTCTCAGCTGTTTTGTTCGACGGAACAGGAAAAAATGTACAAGTGAAATCTGAAATTACAGGCAAAAATGCTGTGATCAATTCAACTGAGCTTGTAAATGGCGTCTATTTTTTACACGTGAAAACGGCATTCGGTGAAAACGTAAGCCGCGTGATGATTCAAAAGTAATTTACATATGCTAGACATTCCTTGGTACGCAATTGCCATTTCCGTTGTTGTATCTTTCGGATTGTCGTGGTTTGTATATAAAAATGATTTTAAAAAGGGCAATCTTTGGAAGATTGCTCTTTTTTTGCGTTTTACAGGATTTCTATTTTTGGTTTTATTGTTGTTTTCTCCTGTAATTTCATACCAAAAATCAACCGTATTAAAACCGAAATTACTCATTTATAGGGATGCAAGCTTATCATGCGACTCCCTTTCTGAATTGTCAACGAATCTATTGATTGCTGCGCTTGAGAAAAATATAGCGTCGAAAGTTGAATTAAAACGATTCAAATTTGCCAATGATTTGATTCCTGAGAATGCCAATTCAGAACCTAATTTTAGTAGATATACCCGTATTGATGAAATTGTGAATCACTTGCAACAATTTGCTAAAGATGAATCGGTTGTGAGTGCAGTTTTGCTATCTGATGGAATTTATAATAAAGGAAAGTTGCCAGGTATGCTTCAAGGTTCTTCGTCAATTCCATTGCAAGTGATTGGCCTTGGCGATACAACGATATATCCTGATTTGAAAATCCAATCATTGATCGGAAATGAAATGGTTTTCAAGCAGAATAAATTTGTAATCGAAGCTTCATTGCAGTCTTTGCAAGCAAAAAATATTCCAGTTTCCATTTCTATAAAAGAAAATGGACGAACCATTTTGTCTGAAACGTGGAGGTCAAGCCTCGACAAGGATTTTATAAAAAGATTGTTTGAAATCTCCCCAAGTCAATTGGGCTGGGTGAGGTATACTGTAACATTGTCGGGACTTTCAAATGAGCGCAACTTAATTAATAATGAAAAAAATATTTGGATTCAGGTTGTTGATCAAAAAAAGAAGGTTCATTTGGTTTATGGTCGGCCACATCCCGATTTAAAGGCTATTAAGCTGGCTTTAGAATCAAAGATTCAAAATGAGATTGTTGTTTATTCAGGGCAGAATGGAATAAAACTTGGCGGTGATATATACATATTTCATGGTTTTCCAACCAATAAAAAGGAAGTGGAGGGAATCAAAAATTTAACTCAACAGAAAATACCTCATTGGGTGTTTGTTGACAATAATGTTTCATTGTCACTGCTTGATAATACTTTAAATCAACAGCAAAATTTAAACTTTGGGCAATTCCAAGAAGTAACGACCGAAATTTCGAATCAATTTGGAGCATTTGTGTTGGATGGAGATCAAAAGATATGGAAGCAATTTGGTCCAGTATTTTCTCCCTTGATGAAGTTAAATTTGCCGCCCATTTTTCAGATACAACTTTCGCAAAAATGGAATGGAATCAATACAAATTTTCCATTGATGGGCTTGGTTGAAAATGAACAAACCCGAAGTGCTTGGTTCTTTGGAAATGGTATCTGGCGTTGGAGAATGAATGAACAAAGAGTGAATGCTTCATCTCCTGTATTTGATGATTGGATGGGTAAAAATGTTCTGTGGCTTGCTGCTGCAGGACAAAAACAGAAAGAATTAAAAATTTCAATTCAAGATCGTGAGTTGAATGTTGGTGAATCTTATCCTTTGATGGTGAGTCACTTCGACAAAACTGGTTCTCTTACATTGAATGGCAATGTCAAGTTGTTTGTGATTGATTCAAGCAATAAGAAGAAGGAGATTTCTTTGGTGAAATCTTTAAATTTTTATAAGTCCCAGTTTATTGCGTCAAATAGAGGTCAATTTAAACTGAGAGCTGAGTTGGAAGGTAATTCAGAAATCTTTGATGAAGTAGTGGTGAATGGCAATAAGTCGATGTTGGAATCCTCTGATTTGACTTCTAATTTTGAGGGACTCCGGGCGTTATCTCAAAAGTTTACAGGCAAGTTTTATCTGAACAATCAAATGGCAGATTTGGTCAAACAGCTTGAATCATATTCATTGAATTCAGAGCGCATAATCATGCAAAATTTGAATCTTTCTGCCGTGCAAATTTTTTGGGTACTATTAATGATTAGTCTTTTGTTTTCAATTGAGTGGTTTTTAAGAAAATGGTTGGGAAAAATATGAACAATACAAGGGTAGTTGTTGGTTTAAGCGGTGGAGTTGATAGTTCAGTTGCTGCTTATTTACTCAAACAAGCGGGTTATGATGTAGTTGGATTATTCATGAGAAATTGGAACGATGCATCGGTAACTTTGGAAGATGAATGTCCGTGGATCGATGACAGTAGGGATGCAATGATGGTGGCTGAACAATTGGGTATTCCTTTTCAAGTGATTGATTTGAGTACTGAGTACAAGCAAAGAATTGTAGATTATATGTTTGCCGAATATCAGGCTGGTAGAACACCTAATCCAGATGTTTTGTGCAATCGAGAGATAAAATTTGATATTTTTTTAGACAATGCTTTAAAACTTGGTGCTGATTATGTAGCTACTGGTCATTACGTTCAGAAATCTGAAGTAATGGTAGATGATGTATTAGAATATCAATTGATTGCAGGTTTAGATTCGAACAAAGATCAAAGTTATTTCTTGTGTCAATTAAATCAATTTCAACTTTCAAAAGCCCTCTTTCCTATTGGGGGTTTGCTAAAGCCCGAAGTGAGAAAAATTGCGGAAGAACAAAATTTGGCAACTGCCACAAAAAAGGATTCTCAAGGATTGTGTTTCATCGGTAAGGTAAGTTTGCCTGAATTTTTACAACAACAACTCAAGACTAAAATAGGAGATGTGATTGAAATTGATCAAAATCTAGAAAAACTTAAGGAACATTTGGTTCAAATTTCTGATTTTAGTGATTTTTCCCTCAAACGCCTCTCCAAGTTGAGATTCGATAGAAGAGATGGAATAAAAATTGGGGAACATCAAGGGGCGCACTTTTATACCATTGGGCAGAGAAAAGGATTAAATATTGGTGGCAAGCCAAAGCCATTGTTTGTGATTCAAACGGATGTTGAAGAAAATATTATTTTCGTCGGACAAGGTGAAGATCATCCTGGTTTATTAAGCGCTGGGTTGATTATTGGTAAAAAAGATGCTCATTGGGTGAGACCTTCCTTGAAAGAGTTGGTATTGAACGCTGCTGAACTAAAATGCAGGATTCGGTATCGGCAGGAATTGTTTGGCTGCAAATTGATTGAATCGGAAAGTGGTGATATTCAATTGTTTTTTGAGGGACATAAAAAGTCTGTGACATCGGGTCAGTTTGCTGCTGTTTATTTAAACGAAGAATTGGTATTTAGCGGGGTGATCTCATAGAGTTATAGTATTTTATCATCAGGGTCATGTAAAAGTCATTTTGACTCAATTAAATAAGTAATAGGCAACGATTCTCAAGTGTGAATTGTCATACTAATGTTATATTATTTTGTTAACAAAATAATATGCTGAATTGATTGTTTTAAGACTATGTCTTAAACGACACAAAAACGACTAAAATGACTAAACTAAATAAATTTTTAATCCTCATGCTTTTGTGGTGTGGGGTTTCTTCAAAACTCGAAGCGCAAATTTCCTCAACGGGTAAAACATTTTACATGAGTTTCATGGAAATGGAAACCAGAAATGGTGGATACCCAGATACGCTGTTGATATTTGTGACTTCACCGATCAATACTACTTTGGTTTTAGATAATCCGAGATTAACCGGATCATCGGTGAGTTATAACATTTCAGCAAACAAGGTAAATAGAATTTCGGTAGACGTAAATTTTTATTATCCTGTAGGTTCTGAATTTGGTGCAACAGATTTAAACAGTAAACGTGGATTGCGCATTGTGGCAAAAGATCCGGTGAATGTATACTGCATGAACTTAGAACTGAATCGTTCAGACGGAACGTTCATTTTGCCCTATGAGAGTATTCCAACTGCGCCAGAGTTTTATATTGTTTCTTTTCCGCCAAACGCTCCAACAGGAACTTTCCCGAATACCACATCTTCATATGGAGAAAGTGAATTTGTGATCATTGCGATGGATAACAATGTCACTGTAGAAATTACACCTTCTGTTCCAACAAAAGGAGGAAAGGCTGCAGGTACAGCTTATACCGTGAGTTTACAAAAAGGACAGGTATATCAGGTGCAATCTGTTAAAGCAACTGGAACAAATAATACCGATCCTGCTGCTACTTCGTGGGGGACAACTGGGGCAAAGAACGGTGATTTGACAGGAACTCGTGTGAGAGTTATCAATGGTTGCGGTAAAATAAACGTATTTTCAGGAAATAGGTCTGCTCACGTAACAAAGGGTAACTGCGGTGGGGGTGTAAATGGTAGAGACCACTTGTATACACAAGTTTTGCCAACTGCAGCTTTGGGTAAAGATTACGTTTTAATGCCATTTAGTGGTCAAACTGGCGGTTATGCTTATAAGGTGATTGCAGCACAAGACAATACAAAAGTTTACAAAAACGGCACATTAGTAACGACAATCGCTACCAAAGGTCAATGGATTTATGATCATATTACAACTGCAACTCCGGTTTGCGTAACAACTGACAAACCAGCTTATGTTGCTCAATACATGAAGAATGGTGTTTGTAGTGGTTTAACCGGGAATAACGGAGATCCAGCTGTTTTTATTTCCCCTGATGTAAATCAACGTTTGATCAAAACCATAGTTGGAACAGCAACCACTTCCAATATGAATAAACATTGGGTCAACATATTGATTGACCAAACTGCCAAAAATGCAGTTTTTGTCAATGGTACAAAACTTGCTTCCTCCGCGTTTACAAATGTAACAACATGTAACAACAAATATGCTTATGCACAAGTTTCAGTTGCCAACCCAAGTTCAAATATTATTGAGTGCGATAGTGGTATGATTGTGGTGGCATATGGTGTTGGTCCATATGAAAGTTATTCATATTCAGCGGGTGCTTTGTTTGAAAACATAGAATATGATTTCTCGATTACTCGAAATGGTAAATGTCCTTCAGAACCCGTTACATTAAAATCAACGAGTTCTAAAACTGTTAAAGCCATTAAATGGGAATTTGGAGATGGATCTGCACCAGAATGGGGGAGTCAGGTAACACATAAATTTTCTAAAATTGGGACTTATTATGTTGTGATGAAGTCAGTGGTTGCAAATTCATGCGGAATTGATGATACAATTGTGAGAAGTAAAATATTAACTGTATCTCCAGGTCCATACCTCAATTTGCCTGATACCATGACACAATGCGCGAACTCATTGAACGTTAAAATTCAGGCACCTACATCGGTGAAGTTTACATATTTATGGAATGATGGGTCTAAATTGAGCTCACTCACTGTAACTACTGATAAAAAGGTTTGGGTGAAGGTAACAGATACATCAACTAACTGTGTTGCTCAAGATACAACCTATGTGAGACGGGCCGATAAAATAGTTGCAGCCATTAGTTACGACACGCTAAATCGTTGTTATCAACAGAATTATTTCTCTTTATCCGATGCTACTAAGTATAATAACGATGGACTGAAAAATGTAAGTTGGAGGTTATCTGATAATTATCTCAATAAAATCATTACTTCTACTGAAAAAAGATTCATGTATCATTTTGATACACTGTCTACCAATAATTTGAGGTATATCGTAGAATCTAAGAAAGGATGTAAAGATACCCTCGACACTACACTTGTAGTGTATCCTTTTCCAATTGCGAAAATCAATCTGCCTTCACCTTATGCTTGTCAAAAAAGAGTCACAACCCTTGTTGATTCCAGTTATTCTGCTCAAGGTATAGGGAAATCTTTTTGGAATTATGGAGATGGTACATTGGATACTGTATTCAATAGAATTGGAAACCATACCTATAAAAATTACGATACATTTGGAATAAGACTCATTACAGAATCGATTTACTTGTGCCGAGACACTGCTGATTCAGTTTATGTAGTACATTCTCTAGCAAAGACCGTTATTGGTTCTAAAATTGTCAATTTATGTTTCAAACAAAATGAATTTGAATTTGATGATAATTCAACTATCCCATATGGTAATTTTGCAGATCAATGGATTGTAAATGGTAACGTTATAAACAATCAGGGATCTTTGAAAAAAATCACATATTCTGATACGGGTTACAAGAAAATCATTCTCATCACATCAACAAATTATGGATGTAACGATACTGCCACGGCATTTGTATATGTTGCACCTGAGCCAAAAGCAAAATTTGAAGTAACAGATTCAAATTTCTGTTTCAAAACACATTATTTTGATTTTAAAGACATGAGTGTGGCTCCTAATGGAAATTCTTTGACTTCACGTAGTGATTGGATTTTTAGTGATGGTACCAATGCTTATGCCAAAATAGTGCCATCTAAAACATTCAGCCAGGCAGGCACTTATTGGGCTAGGGTTATTGCTAAAACAACATATGGATGTGCTGATTCGTTCCAAAGAAATTTTACAATCAAAGCAAATCCAGATGCAAAGATTAGTCCGGAGGGCTCAACGCAATGCTTAGGAAACAATAAATTCCATTTTGTAATGAAAAATCCTTGGGTTTCTGCAGAGAAATTAACGCATACATGGGATCTTGGCGACGGAAGTACAAGTACATTAGACTCTGTTGACCACTCATATTCCACTGTGAAGTCATACATGGTATTTCATAAGGTGGTTTCGGCGTCTGGTTGTAGTGACACATTTAGTACGTTTGCCAAAGTTGTAAATAGTCCAACGCCTGCTTTCACTATGAATAAAGATACTGCTTGTTTTTATTCTCAGTTGTTTAATTTTACGGACAAAACTGTTTTTGGCTCAACGTACAGTGTAAAATGGGATTTTAGTGACGGCGTAACAGCAACTACTTCTGCATACTCAGGAAAAACGTTTGCCACCGCGGGTACAAAAAATATCAAATTAGTCATTACAACTGGTGATGGTTGTTCAGATTCTATCATTAAACCAATCAAAGTATTCCCTGTTCCAGTTGCCGATTTCAGGGTAAATACGCCGGTGCAATGTTTGCAAAACAATCGCTTTGTATTTACGAATATTTCAAATGAAAATGGCGCTAATGCCGTTACATATAATTGGAATATTTCAAAGCCCGTGAAAAATGTTACGGGTTCTACATTGGTAGATCAAATATTTGTAGATACTGGGGCTAAAACAATCACGCTTACTCTCAAGAGTGCAGAAAACTGTGTAAGTGCTCATGCTGAGAAGATTTATGTTGCTGAAACTCCAATTGTGAGTTTTTCAGGAAATAATGCATGTCAAGGGGTTCCAATTGACTTTAAATCGAGTTTAATCTTGAACGTAGGTATTCCAACCTATGCTTGGGATTTCGGAGATGGTATGGTGAGTGCTCAAACCGATCCAAAACATACTTATTTGGGAGCGGGTAATTTCAATGTGAAATTAACCGTAACATCGAATCTTGGTTGCATTGGTAAGGCAACTGACCTGCCTTTACAAATATTTAATAAACCAGTTGCAAGCTATACGAGTGAATATTTATTGTCACGTGGATTGGAAACCGATTGGAAATTTGTTTACACAGGAACTGGTGCAGATCATTACGAATGGTACTTTGAAGACGGTCAAACTGATTTTCAAATGGGACCATTGTTTAAAACGTTCTCAAAAACTGGTGATTTTAAGACAAAGTTGATTGTTTATACGAACCAAGGGTGTTACGATAGTGCTATGCAAAGTATATTCTTAAAACCAGAATTGTTATATCATCTTCCAACTGCATTCTCTCCCAATAATGATGGGTTAAACGATGTTTGGCCAGGTTCAAATGTGCCTTCTTTTGGCTTGAGGAAGTATAGATTAACTGTGATTGATCGATGGGGTAATATCATGTTCACTTCAAACGATCCAACAATTGGTTGGGACGGAAAAGATAAAGACGGACACGACGCTTTAGAGGGAGTTTACGCGTTTGAAATCAACTTCCGCTATATCGATGATAAACTCTATGTTCATCGAGGTACATTAACAGTATTGAAATAAAAATAGGATAACAACAAAAAGGGGGCTTTAGCCCCCTTTTTGTTGTGAATTCAGAATTTATGTTCAGTAATAATTATTTGCATTAGAATGCAATATTGGTTTTACCAGAAGGAATGGGTTGTTCTTGAATAGGTTTTTGAATATTTGTTTCGTTTGACGACTTTATTTGTTTCCCTGGTTCAATAATTTTTATTTGCGACTGTTTAGACATAAAAAATATGGAATGTATTAAAAAAGGGGGCCTACGCCCCCCGTTTTTAATTTTTATCCTAAATAGGTTTTTAAAATTTTACTCTTGCTCGATTTACGTAATCTACGCAATGCTTTTTCTTTGATTTGACGTACACGCTCTCTGGTTAATCCAACCTTTTCTGAAATATCTTCTAGGGTATGTGCTGCATTCCCATCTAATCCAAAGTAATATTTCAATACATCTCTTTCTTTTTCAGTTAGGGTTGAAATAACGCGGTTGATTTCATTTTGTAATGATTCATTTAACAATGGCATATCGGGATTTGGTTCGTCGTTGTTATCAAGTACTCCCAATAATGTATTGTCTTCACCCTCTGCCAATGGAGCATCAATGCTCAAATGTCGACCACTTGAACGCAAAGCGTTTTCAACTTCAGACAATGGAATATCTAGAGATTCTGCAATTTCTTGAGGAGTTGGTTCTCTCTCTAGCTCTTGTTCTAGTCGTGATGCAGCTTGCGTAATTCTTCCTAAACTACCAACTTTATTTAATGGAAGTCGTACAATACGGCTTTGATCTGCCAAAGCTTGAAGAATGCTCTGACGAATCCACCAAACCGCATATGAAATGAATTTAAAACCTCTTGTTTCATCAAATCTTTTTGCTGCTTTAATGAGTCCCATATTCCCTTCGTTGATCAAATCTCCGAGGGTTAATCCTTGGTTTTGATATTGCTTAGAAACGGAAACCACAAATCTCAAATTGGCATTTACCAATTTTTCTAACGCTGCTTGGTCGCCTTCTCTAATTCTTTGTGCCAATTGAACTTCCTCTTGGGCGTCAATCATTGGTACTTTAGAAATCTCGTTAAGGTACTTGTCGAGCGATTTGTTTTCGCGGTTTGTGAATTGTTTCGATATTTTTAGTTGCCTCATGAATGAATATGTAAATGTTACTTAAAAGTGTATATTTTTAGCCTTGCAAAATTACTAAATTAATTTAATCCAAACAAAGGATGAATCATTGAATATCGCCTTGTTGAAGTTATTATACCTTAATATACGAAAATTTGGCAGAATTTGTTTAAATATCCCTCAAAAAAAGAATAAAAAACGATGAAAATATAAAAAACAGCGACAATTAAAAGTATAGACTTAAAACTTTAAACGCGCCGAATGCACTTACATAGGCAATTAATCCATAAATGAAGAACAACATCCACGGCCAATACCAACTTCCAGTTTCTTTCTTTATCACAGCCATCGTGCTGATGCATTGTAGGGCAAAAGCATAGAAGAATATCAAACTTATGGCATATGGAATGCCATAAAGTGGTTTCCCTGTGTTGGGATTTACTACTGCTTGCATTTTTTTACGAATTCCACCTACGTTTTCATCGTCGGCAGGCGTTTGAAAAAGCGTGCTCATGGTTCCAACGAAAACTTCTCTCGCAGCAAATGAAGAAATGAGTGCAATACCTGTTTTCCAATCATATCCCAATGGAGCAATTGTTGGTTCAATGAACTTTCCTATGTGACCGGCGTAACTTGCTTCTAATTTCAAACTCTCTTCTATTTGTAAAGAATCTGGATTCCCTTTAGCAATTTCAATTTGCGCCATTTTTGATGCATTTTCCATTGCGCTCTTGGGGCCAAAACTTGAGAGTGCCCACAATACCATCGATATGACAATGATTACCTTTCCTGCTTCTGTTAAGAATGATCTACATTTTATCCATGCTTGAGAGATTACCGTTTGAATTCTGGGACTTTGATAAGTAGGCAATTCTAAAACGAACTCGCTTTTTTCCTTTGATTTGGTGAAGAAGTTAAATACAATTGCAAAAAATAGTGCAACAAATATGCCTGCAAAATAAGCACTCGTCATGACAAACGTTTGCGCCGGAACTGGTCCCCAAAAAGTAGAAGCGGGGATTGCCAATGAAATTAACAATACATAAACCGGTAATCTTGCGCTACAACTCATTAACGGCACAACTAACATGGTAATAAGTCGTTCACGTTTGTTTTTAATGGTACGTGTTGCCATAATACTCGGAATGGCACAAGCAAATCCACCTACTAGGGGAATGATTGACCTGCCATTCAATCCAATTTTTCGCATGATTCTGTCTGTTATAAAGCTCGCACGAACCATATAGCCACTGTCTTCAAGTAAGCCAATTAAGAAAAATAAGATGAATATTTGTGGAACAAACACCACAACACCTTCTATGCCACTAAAGATACCATCTTTAATAAAATCACTCCATAATCCGGCTGGTAGCAGTGTGTCTAACGAATTTTGAAACCAAGCAAAAGCGCTTTCAATCCAACCCATAGGTGTTTCTGCTAGCGTAAATACCCCTTGGAAAAGCGCCATCATAACCATGAAAAATATGGCAATACCCAAAATAGGGTGCGTCACATATTTATCGATTTTCATGGTGTTGTTCCTTTTCTTTGTTTCTGCAGAAACTACAACTTTTTTAACGATCGACTCAATATCTCTGTATCTTTTCAACGTTTCTTCGCTCAGTCCTCTTTCTTTTTTACCTTGGTAAAAATTGGTGAGCCTCGCCTCAAAATAATCGTTATTGCTAATTTTATTCCCTATTTTTTGATTTTTGAGGGACAAATAAGCGCCATCGATTTTTTTATCACTTCTTGGATTCACTACATACACTGGAATTCCTAAAGCTTCTTCAAGTTCTTTGATTTTTATTTCGATGTGTCGTCTCTTCGCAGTATCGGCCATCGTTAAAACGCATGAGGCTGGGATGCCAAGTTCTGCAACTTGAGAAACAAGTAACAAGTTTCTTCTCAGATTTGATCCATCTAAAATATAAACTACCGAATCGGGTTTTGGTGTATCAATACCTAAAAGAGTGGATACAACCAATCTTTCATCTTCAGCTTGGGCGAAGAGGCTGTAAATGCCTGGAAGATCAATGAGTTCAATAGATTCAGCATCAATTTTTACCTCTCCACTTGTAGATTCAACTGTGGTACCTGGCAAGTTGCTTGTTTTTTGACTCAGGCCCGTGAGTCTGTTAAATAAAGTTGACTTGCCACAATTGGGGTTACCGATTAATGCTATTCTTTTCACGAAATCAATTTAAAGCAATTGGTTTTACCAGAATGTTCTCCGCTTCAGATTTTCTCAATCCGAGTATATAAGAATCTATTCTAAATGCAATAGGATCTCCGCCGGGTGCTGTATACAATTTCATTATCTCAGTTCCTGGAACACAACCCATTTCAGCTAATTTTAAAGTTAAGTCGTTTTCTTTCAATCCACTGATCTCATAAGATTGATTGAATTCAATATGATCGGCGGTGACGTCCATGTTGCAAATTTAGAATGATTTTAAATAAACACCAACTTTATTGTTATTTAATCTCAAAATTATACAGTTTCTTCAACGAAACATTGAATACCCTTTCGCTTTCTGTGGTATTCTCCAACTCAGATCTTAATTCATATTCACTTTTGAGAACATACTTCATTAATTTGATTAATGTCATGTTTTTACTCGAAATAATTCGGTCGATTTCATTGGTAATGCAGAGCATTGCCTTTTCGGTTTGACCATAATTATTTACTAAAAACGAATTCAAAGTTTCATAAAGCGCACTAAATTCTTCAATATGTATGTTTGATTTTTCTGCAATTTTAATGGTTTTACCGATATCGTCAATTTTGTTTTCAAACATATAATATTCAATCAATAAGCAGGCCCATCTCGATTTCCTTTTGGAATCAATTGTTGCTGAAAACTGCGATTCTGCATGTGTAACCCAAAAAGGGGCGCTTTCTTTATTTAAGGGTGTTTCTAATTCATCCTCCTCCGTTTCACTTTCAATTTTACTAAAACAGTCGAGTTGTGAAAAGCTGCTGATTACGGCTTCAAATAATTCAAAATCTTCACTTTTAGAAAATTCGAGTAATTCTTGTTCTGATATTGGGAAAGGTGTGCCCTCTTTAAAATGTTGATCTAAATTTAAGTACAAAACTTTGGCTTTGATTTTTGGCGAAATTTGCGCATTTGCAAATACTCTTTGATTTAATTTTAGGTAATCAGAAGGAATGTTCGAGTTGTCGGCATTCGGATTTTCTATTTTTAAAAAGTTCAAAAGCTCATAAAGTAGTTCAGTTACTTGTGCGTTGTTATCGGAAATACCTTCAAACAGAAGTTTTTTAATGGTATTTGAATCTAAAGATTCTAAATATCCCATCGCATTTACACTTACAACATAATCTACAATGTTTTTGCTACGCTGATATGTGTTTTTAGACGTTAGGTAGTTGTTTTGTAGAATTTTGATAAACTGATTTTTTTCATCATTGGCCAGCGTCCCAGAATCAGAAGGGACATCTGTGTATAGTACATGATTTGATGAAATACTACCAACCAGCGTATTGTTTGGATCAATATGAATATAATCTGGAGATTCTGTTAATTCTAAATCTACGTCTTCGAATGTTTCATCCATTATTATAGACTTGTATTTTTTTTCGCCGCCAATTTTACCATATTCAATATCTATTTTGAAAGGTTTAATGTTATTCAATTTATTGAATTGAAAAAGTTCCACTTGATGCTTCAATTTTGTTCTGTTAGAATCGAAGTCAACCATTTTGTATGACCAATAAATACTTGCATCACCCGGACTATAATACCAAGCATTAAAAAATAATGAGAGGTTTTTACCGGTTACCTTTTCCACACATCTTTTCCATTCAGCAGAACCAGCGTTTGAGTATGCATACGTTGTCAGATATTCTTTGATAGCCAATCTAAATGCCGCATCGCCAATGTAATTTCTCAGCATGTTCAATATTGCTGCGCCTTTGTTGTATCTTATTTGATCGAATTGTTCATCGGGGTGGTTATAGTTGTAGTTCACCAATGCATTTTTCTTTTCACTGCTCATCCAACCTTCGTTATTTTCTTGCAGCCAAATTTGAGACTTTTCGTAACCATATTTGTGCTCAATCCACAAAAACTCCGCATATTTTGCAAAGCTCTCATTCATGGTAATTTCGCCCCAATTATCGGCTGTTACATAATCTCCAAACCAATGATGGAACAATTCATGACTGATGTAATCTTCCATGTCATTGTCCTTGTCCTGAAGTCCCTCCGTATGCACCACAGCAGTGGTATTTTCCATGGCACCACTCACGAAATTCCTCACCACCACTTGGTCGTATTTGTTCCACGGAAATTCCACGCCTGTGTATTGTGAAAAGAATTCAATCATTTCCGGAGTATTCCCAAAGATTTTTTTTGCGTCATTTTTGAATTTTGGTTCAACATAATAATGCAAAACTTTGTCTTTGTACTTGTCTGTAATTTCTGCCCAATTTCCTACAGCCAGCATGGTCAAATAAACCGAGTGAGGCTGTGTCATTTTCCATACATCGGTGAATTCATGTTTCGCCGAGTTGAGAGTGTGAGAAATTTTATAACCATTTGAAATGGATATCATGGTATCGGGGTAAGTAATGGTTATTTGTTGCAAGTGTTTTTGATTCATTTGATCAATGGTAGGGAACCAACACCTGCTACCTCTGGTTTCTCCTTGCGTCCAAAATTGACGTGGAATACAAGGATTGCTCAGATCGTGATTGATAAAGTATCCACCTTTTTCAGCGCCAATAGCGTCGCCAGCTTTATTTACTGTCACTAATTTAGGATGTTCTGGGTTTGCAATGTAATCGATTCGAATCTGAATTTTCTCTTTCGCTTCATAGGATTTTGGTAAATACAATACCAAATGTTCGGAGTCGATGTATTGATATTTTGGCTGAATATTCAGTTCTGGTTTCGCTCCAAGAATAACGATCGATTTAAAATTCATCACAATCGCGTCTAAAACCAAGCTATCTTGTTTGTAGAAATATGGTTGCAGCTCTAATGTTGCTGTTCCGTGAATTTGACGATTTTGCCAATCCAAATTGATTTGGAGATCTGTTTTAAGAAGTTCCCAAATTTTGTCGGGTGGATTTTGAAACGGTGGAATCTCTTCCTCTGCTGCTGAATCTGAAACGGCTGTAGAATCAGCAATTAAAAGTTCAGTAGAATCTGCGAGGTAACCAAGATTATTTTTACTTGTGATGCCACAATTGGCAATGGTGAACAGCGCGGAAATGGCAACTGCATGTAAAAAGACTTTTTGAATTTTCATGAATGATAAAATATGTTCCACGCTTTTTCTGCTTGTTTTTGGAGCATGTAAGATCCATTTTTACAGTAGCAACCTTGCGCTTTAAGTTGTTTCAAAAATACGGTTTCTTCCGGATTATATATCAAATCAATAGCCATTGTTTTTTTTGGTATTTCCGAATATGGAATTGATATGCATTTTTCAGTATTCGGATACATTCCTATGGGTGTGGTATTGATAATTAAATCAACGTTATTCCAATCAATTTGATTCAACTCATCATAAGAATATTGATTTTCAATTGGTGTTCGAGATACCTCATTGAATTGAATTTTGGCATTTTTCAAAACAGCTTTAACCGATTTTGCTGAACCACCATTTCCTAAAATTATAGCTGTTTGGGGAACCTTTGGCAACAAATGTAATGTTTCCTCAAACCCAAAATAGTCTGTATTATGTCCCTCTAAAAAATAACCATCTTCCGTTCTGGAAATTTTCACGGTATTGACAGCCCCAATTGCCTTTGCCTCCAACGAAATAGAGGTTAAATACTGTAAAATGTTTATTTTATGGGGGACAGTAACGTTGAAGCCGATTAAGTTCTGGTTGTTGCGGATGAGGTGATCTAACTGCTCCAGATTTTCGATTTCAAAGAGTTTGTATTCCCAATTTTTGAGTCCTTGCTGTTCAAAGAAATGTTGAAAAATCTTTGGAGAAGCACTGTGATTAACGGGGAATCCAATGAGTCCTATTTGGAAGATTTCATCCATTTTGCTTTCACAAATTGGTATACCATTGGAAGAATAGAAAATCCAATAATCGCAAAAACAACGGTTTCGAAATGAGCTTGAACCCATTCGTTTTTGCCAAGTGCATAACCCAACAAGGTAATGCTGGTTACCCAAAGCACTGCTCCAGAAATACAATATCCAATGAATTTTTTATAAGACATTGTGCCCAACCCTGCAGCAAATGGAGCAAAAGTTCTTACGATTGGAACAAATCTCGCCATAATTAAAGTGTATCCACCATGTTTGGCATAAAATTCTTCGGTTTGAGTGAGGTATTCTCTTTTGAGCAATTTCCATTTTAAATCGAAAATTTTCACCCCAATTTTTGATCCTACAAAATAGTTTGTATTGTCGCCAAGTAAAGCAGCCACAATGAGCAAAGGAATGAGGATCGCAATGTTTAACGTTCCATCGAGTGCTGCAATAGAACCAGCCGCAAATAGGAGAGAATCACCAGGTAATATGGGCATAAAAACCAATCCAGTTTCTACAAAAATGATTAAGAACAAAATGATGTAAGTGAAACTTTTGTATTCATTTACGAGAATAGCAAGGTTTTTATCGAGGTGCAAAAGCCAATCTTTGGCAAAATCGATGATGTTTAAATATATCATGAAACTGAATTTCTACAAAGTTCAAGGAAAAATTGTATTTTTGTATAATAAGTTCAATGAAAAAGTTCATTTTATTTTTTGCAATTTTCGCGGTATTAGGACTAACAACCACGTCATGTGGCACCACTAAAAGAGTAAAGTCTAAGGGTGGCTGCAATTGCGGGTTCTAAAGTTGTCCGTAAATTTCATCTGTTGTTTACCAATAATTTAGATTAGTTCCAAAGTTTCTGCGTAACTTTGCGAAAATTTTATCGATAATATGTCAAATTCAACATACATTCCTTACAAAGTAAAAGACATTTCCTTGGCTGAATGGGGCCGTAAAGAAATTAAAATGGCAGAAGCTGAAATGCCAGGACTTATGGCGTTGCGTGCCGAATACGGTGAATCAAAGCCATTGAAAGGCGCAAGAATTGCTGGTTGCCTTCACATGACAATTCAAACAGCTGTTTTGATTGAAACTTTGGTTGCATTAGGTGCTGAAGTTACTTGGAGTTCTTGTAATATTTTCTCAACTCAAGACCACGCTGCTGCTGCTATTGCCGCTGCAGGCATTCAGGTATATGCTTGGAAAGGTCAAACTGCTGAAGAGTTTGATTGGTGTATTGAGCAAACTTTGTTTTTTGGTGAGGGACAAGAACCTTTGAACATGATTTTAGATGATGGTGGTGATTTAACCAACATGGTGTTAGATATTTATCCTCATTTGGCTGCAGGAATCAAAGGTATTTCTGAAGAAACAACCACTGGTGTTCACCGTTTGTATGAGCGCGTTGCTAAAGGTACTTTGCCTTTGCCTGCAATCAACGTTAACGACAGTGTAACTAAGAGTAAATTTGATAACAAATACGGTTGCAAAGAGAGTTTGGTTGATGCAATTCGCCGTGCTACTGATATTATGATGGCAGGTAAAGTAGCTGTTGTTTGTGGTTACGGTGATGTAGGAAAAGGTTCTGCCGATAGTTTACGCGGTTCTGGTGCTCGTGTCATTGTAACTGAAATCGATCCTATTTGCGCGCTTCAAGCTGCAATGGACGGTTATCAAGTATTAACCCTTGAAAATGCAATTCCTCAAGCCAGTATCGTTGTAACCGCAACTGGTAACTGTAACATTGTGACAGAGAAACATTTCAGAATGATGAACGATAAAACCATCGTTTGTAATATTGGTCACTTCGATAATGAAATTGATATGGCTTGGTTGAATGGTACTTTTGGAAACACCAAATACACCATCAAACCACAAGTTGACGTTTATAATGTAAACGGTAACGAAATTATCGTTTTGGCTGAAGGTAGATTGGTGAATTTGGGTTGCGCAATGGGACATCCAAGTTTTGTGATGAGTAACAGTTTCACCAACCAAACTTTGGCCCAATTGGAATTGTGGAACAACGCAAGCAACTACGAAAATAAGGTTTATGTGTTGCCTAAACACTTAGACGAAAAAGTGGCTCGTTTGCATTTGGCGCAAATTGGGGTTCAATTAACTGAATTAACAACTGAGCAAGCAGATTACATTGGTGTTAAAGTTCAAGGTCCTTTCAAAATGGATCACTACAGATATTAATCCAATTCAAAAAATTATATTAAAAGCCCCGTTTACGGGGCTTTTTTTGTGTTATTGTAAACTTTATAACAGCTAGCTGAATCTATGTCGAAATATTGCTTCCGCAGTTTTGTATGGCTCATCGGATAGGCAAAGTTTGCGCCCTTGAATTGTCCCTCACCAATTTTATGCTCCGATGAATTTCCTGAAATTGATTTTAATTCAGTTGAATCAATGAACGAAAAAGTTGTGGTTCGTTTTGGACCATTCTGGGAGGCACTTCTCACAAAAGATTCATACGGTATGGCCCAGTTGACACGGTAATCTTCCGCTGGAAAAGTTGCCGATACCGTCAAAAATTTTCCTGGTCCCGCCAATTGTATTATTTTGTCCAATTTCTTCATGCGGTTTCGGTAAAATTCCCCTTCGTTAATTCTGTAAAACACACCCAGTAAACAGATTGAGGAGCATATGACCAACATCCATTCCTTTCTTTTTGCCGGAAATTCTTGGAAAATGAATGTCCAAAACGACATTAACATGAGCGGTGCGAAACTTTTTTGCATCATCATGTAACTATCGCCATTTCGGTATACAAACACAATAAAAACTGCAACACAGGAAAATGAGAGTAGTTGTAAGATTTTTTTGAGGGACATTCGAGACACTGCCACTGAGGCAACCACGAGAATTAAAACTGGCAGTAACCAATCAATCAACGACGACATGAAATACTCAAATCCCCAGGAGTTTAAAAAATCTGTAATGTCTTTAATATCAATTTGTTTGATGATCCCCTGTTCATATTCACTGTTTGTAAATATAAAAACCTTCAGAGATGCAACAACGGCAAAAGTGACAATATTGAGCCATAATACCCGATTCTGTGCATGTTGAATCAACAGAAATGCGAACAAAAATATGATTGCCGGAAGAGTTCCTGGGTGCGCAAAAAACGCAATGATGAGAAAGAAAACAGAAATTTTTTTCTCATAAATGAGAAAAAAAGAACATGTCAATGCAAAAAGTAAAGCAGTTATCATTTCTGAAATCCCAAGAAAATAGAAATCAGGCCCAGTTCCTAACAAAATGATGGCAGGACCCCATGTCCACAAGCTATTTTTGGTACTTTTATAAAAATAGATGGTTAAAAGTAGTCCCCAAAACAGATTGCCCATTGATATCCCCCAAACAACAAAAGAAATAGGGAGTGATAAACACGAAGCCAAATAGCCAATCCACAGAATAAAAGGCACAATGAAGCGTCCATGTTCAATTGTATTTTGTAAATTTAGTACTTTGAAAAGGGCATACGCACTGTCTTGATACAAGACTCTTTCCCAACAAAAGATGGAGCCAATACCGATGATTAAAACCCAGACTACCCACAGAATCCAATTTTGAGAGAAGCGTGGAAAGTTCATGTTGTGAAATCGGTTAAGATGCCAATTCTTCTTCCTCTACGGCATTTTCTGGTGTAGCAACTTCAAGATCATTTTTCTCAACTAGCAAATTGTCGATAATGAATTCCTGACGTTCAGGCGTATTTTTACCCATATAGTAATTCAGAAGTTTTTCAATGCTTGCTTCTTCCTTCAGAATAACAGGTTCTAGACGGATATCTGGACCAATAAATCTTCCAAATTCATCTGGAGAAATTTCACCCAAACCTTTAAATCGGGTGATTTCTGGTCGAACTCCCAATTTAGCAATGGCATTCACACGTTCTTTGTCGCTGAAGCAATAAATGGTTTCTTTTTTATTTCGAACGCGGAATAGAGGGGTTTGTAAAATATACAAATGACCATTTCTTACCAAATCTGGGAAAAATTGTAGGAAAAAGGTCATCATCAATAAGCGAATATGCATACCATCAACATCGGCATCTGTTGCCAATACAATTTTGTTGTATCTTAAGTTTTCTAAAGATTCCTCGATGTCTAAAGCGTGCTGAAGCAAGTTGAATTCTTCATTTTCATACACCACTTTTTTCTTTAAGCCATAGCAATTCAATGGTTTACCTCTCAAGCTGAAAACGGCTTGTAAATCGGGATTGCGACTTTTTGTAATACTTCCACTCGCTGAGTCTCCCTCGGTGATGAAAAGTGTGGATTCGTATCGAATTTCTTTCTTTTCGTCAGTGAAATGTACCCTGCAATCCCTTAGTTTTTTGTTATGTAAATTGGCTCGTTTTGCTCTTTCTTTTGCCAACTTTTGAACCCCTGCCATGTCTTTTCTTTCTCTTTCATTTTGAAGGATTTTTTTAACAAGAGCATCGGCAGTTTGTGGGTTTTTATGCAAGTAATCATCAACGTGCTTTTTAATGAATTCGAGCACGGCAGTTTTGAGGGACACACCATCGGGACTCATTTCGGTACTTCCCAATTTGGTTTTGGTTTGGCTCTCAAATACAGGTTCCATCACACGAACGCTGATAGCAGCGGTAATGGACGAGCGAATATCAGCAGCATCAAATTCTTTTTTATAAAAGTCACGAATGGTTCTTACAAAAGCCTCTCTGAATGCAGCCAAATGGGTGCCACCTTGTGTTGTGTATTGACCATTTACAAAGGAATAATATTCTTCGCCATATGCATCGGTATGGGTAAAGGCCAATTCCATATCTTCGGTTTTTACATGCACAACCGGATATAATGCACTTTCCGTTGGGACTTTTGTTTCCAAAAGGTCCAACAAACCTCTTCTTGCGGCGTAAGAATCGCCGTTGTATTTGATGGTTAACGCGCTATTAAGATAGGTATAGTTTTTAATTTGATCGCGGATATATTCCTGGATGAAACGGTAATTTTTAAATACTGTAGCATCAGGTTCAAAAGCGATATAGGTTCCATTGGTTTCGTTTGTATCTGTTTCTGGAGAATCGGTTACAAGCTCACCGCATTTAAATTCGGCTTTTTTGGTACGACCGTCTCTAAAACTTTGAACAACAAAGTACGAGCTGAGTGCATTTACGGCTTTGGTACCAACTCCATTTAACCCAACAGATTTTTGGAAGGCTTTACTGTCGTATTTTCCACCCGTATTGATTTTTGATACGCAGTCAATCACTTTTCCCAAAGGAATTCCACGCCCAAAGTCGCGAATTTGAACACGTTTATCGTCGATGTTGATTTCAATTTTCTTACCATTCCCCATCACGTGTTCATCGATGCTATTATCGATAATTTCTTTGATTAGAACGTAAATACCATCATCTACGGAAGTTCCATCACCCAATTTACCGATATACATCCCTGGACGAAGGCGGATATGTTCCTTCCAGTCGAGACTTCGAATTTCGTCTTCGGTATATTGTGGTTTTTGAATTTCTTCGTTGCTCATACTTGCAATAATAAATTTACTTATTGAAAAGCTCCACTTAAGTTTTTCACAATTGCCAAAATGTTCGGAAAGCCTTAGTTTTGCAACATGAAAATATCAAAAATAACAATGCTGTTGGGAGTTTTAATGGTCGTTGCAGTTGGTTGTAAATCTAAGATAGATAAAGCATTGGAATTGATTTCTCCATATGAAAAATATTTTATGGGTGAAAAGATGGTGTTGGATAGTATTCCCATGGGGTTTGAATCAAAGCTAGCTTCCTTTGCAAAAGAATTTAAGCAGTATTCAAAGTCGCCACAATACCTATATTCAGCGGCGTACATTGCAGAAAAACGCAACAAAATAAGGGAAGCTGCAGAATTTTCGGCGATGTATGTAGATGGATATCCGAAAGAAACAAAGCACAGAATGGAAAGTGCAATGGTGGCAGCGCATTATTTTGAGAACATGCAAAAATTTGACTTAGCCTTAAAATATTACGATATTCTTACAAAGGAATTTTCATCTCATGAAATTGGAAAACAAGCCAAATTTACGGCAGAAATGATTCGTAAGGGTGCTGTTACTCCTGAGCAACAACTTCAAATGATGCTTGAGAAATCCTCAAAAGATTCTGCAAATAATTAATGCACAATCAATACGGTGAAATGTAATTACCGTCGGTTTTTTTCTTTTTCTTCTTAAAATCTCCGCGTTTCCACGCTTCAAAAAATTGCATCCACGCCACAGGACTCAGGTAATTTTGTGGAGGTGCTTGTTTGTAGTAATAGAGTTGACTCGCCCTTGTTTGAGCAAGAAGGGACTGAGAGGAAGTAGCGTCGGCAGGGCGCATTTTAAGTTCTTCTTTGAGTGCTTCAGTTTCTAAATTTTTCCTCGCCCGTTCATAAGCGTCATCTGGTATGTCTCTTGTTACAAACTCATGATTAAACAAGGTTTTTAAAGGGAGTGCTCGGATAAAAATAGCTGGAATATTGATGGTGTCTTGAGACATTAGCTTTACAACATTGTATCGGTTTCCAGAAAGAGTGTCGGGTACTAAATGTGAAGAACCAATTTTTTCGACTAAAGAGAAATAAATAGAGTCTCCTTTTTTTACAACAACATCAAAATGACCGGCATAATCGGTATAGCCTATCAGACCACGTTTATTGCTTTTGATATTCACAAAAGGAATCGGCTTTAAACTATCCGATGTAAGCACCAAACCCGTAAAAAGGATAAATGGATTTTTCTCCTTCCCCGGTTGAGCAGCCAAGGTGTTCGAACCTAATATGGTAAATATAATGAGGATATATAAAAGATACTTTTTCAATGTTTCGAAAGTAAACGTTGTTTTTTCAAATTTACACATTTAGATCAATAGGGCATGAGCCATCCGAGGATAATTGCAAATAAAACGATAAACGGAGTCGGTATTTTCTTGGTAACTAACATCAATACGGTCAATATACAAACGCTCAGTTCCGTGAATAGTTGCATTTTATTTGAATAAGTTGAAATTTTCATGATGAAACTCTGATTGATAATAAGCGCTGCTGTTAAAATAAATCCAACAGAAATGGCAAAAATTCCATTAATAGATCTTCTGAGATAAACGGAATTGTTTAGTTTTTCCCAAATTGGATAAGCAAATAAAACTAAAAGTGTTCCCGGCATAAATACAGCAATCAACCCAATTAAACTTCCGAGTAATTGTCCCCCAAAACCACTACCACTATTTTTCATGGCAATAGAGTTGGTATAAACCGCAAGATTAAAATTTGGGCCCGGAGCCGCTTGGATAAGTCCAAGACCGGTATTTAATTCATCGAGGGTCATTCGTTTTTTATGGTCAACATACTGCTCAACTGTCATTGCGGCTAAAACATTTCCACCTCCAAAAGATAGTGCACCCATGCGATAGGTGTTTTCAAATAAAATCAAAGGTTTTACCAATTTGGATTCTGTTTTGTATTTGGTTAAAAACAGTCCCGTTAGTCCAACCGTGAAGAAAATAGCGAAGAAGATGGTCAAATTTCTCCATTTAATGGATTTGGTGAAGGTGGCTTTTTGTGGTTTTGCGTCTTTCACCAACCATGCGCTCAGACCCGCACTTATTAAAACCCCAAGTGGGAAAATCCAAGGGCTTCGAATGAGGTAGCCCACAAGTCCACCAACAATAAAAATGGCTAAATTTAATGGTGTTATTTTCATCCATTGAAACATGGAGATAACTGCGTAAATTAAAAATCCGGCAACACAAGCTTCTATATTTTGAAGTTGCTCTGATGCAAGGAATTTGGGAGACAATGCCAAAATTGCCATCATGATGGCGCCGGGTAGCGCCCACAAGAGTAATGTAAAAAACGCCAAAATAGGGCCACCTAATCTAAAGCCAATTGTTGTGATGGTTTGAGTAGTGCTTGGTCCAGGCAATATGCTACAAAATGCGTTGATTTCTATGAGCTCGTCTTGAGTGATAAATTTGTGCTTGTTCACAAGCTTCCTCTGGAAATAGGGTAGATGCATTTGTGGTCCACCAAATGCCGTTAGACCGAGCCAAAAAACCGATCTGAGGAACCGAAAGTGTTTTGCTTTTTGTATTTTTGTACTACGATTCATCAGATGAGATACAAAAAACGTCAATTTAATTCAATTTTTGCATGCTTTGCCATATTATTTTTAAGTTTAGTGGCTTGTGGAAATCCTCAGTCTGCCAACGAAAAACATGTTATGTGTGTTCAAAAAGTTGATAGCTTGTGGGGTGATTTACAAAATACTAAATTGTTGTTCGGATTTAAGATGGATGAATTTCTTGAGCGAAAAGCTTACATGGGAGAAAATTTAACCAAATTGAAGTTTGTGGATGGTAAACATCTGAACCAAGAAAATATCCTTAACGTTCAGCAATACAATGAAATATATAGGATTTATAAGGGTGTTGGACAACGTTATAAAGATGCTGTGTTGCAAGCAGAAGCGATTTTTTATGAAATAAAAGGATTGGAAAACGAAGTTAAAAAAGGTAGTTATGACACAGAAATTGCAAATTTTGTGAAAGAGTACGATGAAATCAAAAAACACCTCACAGAAAATTACGAAAAAACAGTGGATGTAACCAGCCAGGTGAGAACCTTGGAACCCGCTTTTGTGCGCCTTGCTCCTGTTATTGATAAATTGGTAGAATCAGTTCCTACTAATTAATTATAATGTACATTCAGGATATTCCTGTTTGAATTTTGCGATTTCTTGGTTTCGTTTTATTGTCCAATCTCTGATTTCTAATTCATTGGTAGATTTTACTTTATGAGACAGTAAAGACGATAAATTTTTTGCTCTTTCAAAGTATTGTATCAAGTTGGGGTAAGCATATGTTTCAATCAACCTCTGAAAGATGTAATCAATTGCAATTTGATTTGGGTGTGCCAAATCGGTTTCAAAAAAACGGTGATCTCTCAACTCTTCATTGAAGATTTCAAAGGACGGGAAATAATGACAATCGTTCAGAGTAGGCATGATTTCATGTGTGGCCGTGATCAAATGAGATTTGCTAATTGTATTTTCTACGATTCCATCTCGTAAATGACGCACAGGACTGATGGTTAATATGATTTTGCAATTGGGATTTATATTTTTAAGAGATTTGTGAATCGATTCAATGTTTTTTTTGATTTCACTAATTCCTAATAACATTTTTTCAAAATTTTTCTGAGGGATTTTGTGGCAGTTTCCTACATTTTTCTGAGTTTCAATGTGTTTGTATATCCATGCGCTACCCAGTGTGATAAATATGGTGTCTGCTTTTTTGATATGTTCAATTGACTTCGCGAGGATCTGTTGAATTTGAAATAGGAGCGTTTCGGAGTTGGCATTGCTAAATTGACTATCAAAAAGCAAAGCATGGAATTGATTTTCAAATTGCGTTAATTGTGGTACCTCTTGATTTTCAATAAGCTTTATTGTTTGTGCAATGGCATCGGGAGAAAATTGAGTTCCAAATGGATTTGCAAAATTTGAAATAAAATGGGCGCCGAATTTTTGCGAAATATTGGTAGAAAAGCAAGATCCCAAAAAAGCAAGACTTGGTGGTTGCGACCAAATGGGCATTTGGGGGATTGGAAATTGAGTGTAAAATTGAGATTTCATTGAATCGCTGCTCTTCATAATGCAAACCAACAGAAAATGTTTCAATTTTTGATAACTTTGCTCAACTATGAAAGAAATAAACCGCAAAGAGAATTTGCATGTTGTGTTTTGGCTAATTAAAGACTTCGCATGGATCTCCGGGTATAAAATTTTGGGTGTTGCATTGGCTGTTCCAACCATTTTGCTTGCGCTGCATTTGGTGCACATTACGAAAGATACTCGAAGTAATTTTTTTCATAATCTGGCTATTTTGTTTTGGATTATCGCCAACAGTATTTGGATGTTTGGCGAATTTTATTTTGAAGACCAAAAACGAATGTGGGCCATTCCTTTCTTTCTGATAGGCCTTGTTGTGATTGCCTATTATTATTTTTCGCAATTCATAAATTCCATAAAATCGAAGAAAGCCCAGTAATACTGAGCTTCCTTCTTCAACCAAACTAAACTAAACCAAATAACTTAACAAGTTATTCTTTATACACACAAGAGAAAAACACTTCCCATTGTTTCATTGTTAAAATCTTTTGAATTTCCTCCAAAAGGCTGCGGTAATGATTTGAGCAATTGATATAAATCTTATGCTCTTCATATATAGAACGTATATTCATGTAAAACGTATCCTGAATATCTGTCATTCTTTTGTCATATTGAGATTCTGTGATGAGTTTTTTTTCGATTTTCTGATGCATTTCAAGAATCTGCTGTTTAAGGCTGTTGTTCATGAGGGACAATAACTCGGTGGCTGTTTTAACTGTTGGTGCCTGTTGCGTTTCAAATTGCTGAAATGCGTTGTAGATATTTTCTTTTTGATAGGAACTTAAATTACTCCAAGGAATTTTTGCAAGGATGCTATTTTCAGCGAGTAAATTATTTTCTTTTGATGTAGAATTTGCAGTGAAATAATGATTGTTACAGCCAATAACATAATTCACGGAGAGACCAGCTTGCGGTTTATCAATGTTATTATGAATTGGATCGAAATAAGTTTGCAGATTATTGGTTTCTTCTTCCTCTTGTTTGACCAATTCATTGATTTGGTTATTCATAATAACAAGTTGATTGTCTTCCTTTTGGCAGGATGTTATGGTGAGGCATAGAGTAATGAGGAGGCCAAAAAGTTTTACAATTTTCATGATCTTGGTATTTGTCTTTGAATACAGCATTTGATGAAGTATCCCCCAAAAAAAGAATTTGCATATTTCGCAAAAAATCAACTTTAAAAGAAGGGGTTTGCATTGTACCTTTGCAAAATATGATGGAAACCGAAGTTTACGTGCCAACCAATAAGGTGCGTGTGGTAACGGCAGCTAGTTTATTTGATGGTCACGATGCGGCAATCAATGTAATGCGAAGAATTATTCAAGCGACTGGCTGTGAAGTTATTCATTTGGGACATGATCGCAGTGTGCAAGAAGTGGTGGAAACTGCCATTCAAGAAGATGCCAATGCAATTGCAATGACAAGTTATCAGGGGGGACATATCGAGTACCTCAAATACATGTACGATTTGTTGCAAGAAAGAGGTGCTGGCCATATCAAGATTTTTGCAGGTGGCGGTGGTGTTATCCTTCCGGAGGAAATTAAAGAGTTGATGGATTATGGAATTACCCGAATCTACAGCCCTGATGATGGACGTGCAATGGGATTGCAAGGAATGATCAACGATTTGGTGCGTAAAAGCGATTTTCCTACTGGTCATAAATTGACCGATGATGTGAAGCAACTTAAACTGGATACCAAATTGAATGTTTCTCGTTTGATTACTGCGGCTGAAAATTATCCAGAATTACATGCCACCATTTTAAATGAAGTGAGAGAAAAATCTGCTGATATTTCAGTTCCCGTGCTCGGTATTACGGGTACAGGCGGAGCTGGAAAAAGTAGTTTGGTGGATGAAGTGGTTCGTAGATTTTTATTGGATTTTGATTCGAAAAAATTGGCAATCATTTCTATTGACCCATCTAAACGTAAAACTGGTGGTGCATTGTTGGGTGACAGAATTCGAATGAACAGTATCAACCATGAACGTGTGTATATGCGCTCTATGGCTACCCGTCAGGCGAATTTGGCCATGAGTACCCACGTTGATGATGCAGTTGCTATTTTGAAAGTTTCAGGTTACGATTTGATCATCGTTGAAACCAGCGGAATCGGACAAAGTGATACCCAAATTACAGAACATTGTGATGTAGCTTTATACGTGATGACGCCAGAATATGGCGCTGCAACTCAATTAGAGAAAATCGATATGCTCGATTTTGCCGATGTGGTTGCATTGAATAAGTTTGATAAACGCGGTGCTTTGGATGCCCTTAGAGACATTCGTAAACAATTCCAACGAAATCATAAATTGTTCGATCAAGAAGTTGACAGCATGCCGGTTTTTGGAACCATTGCAAGTCAGTTTAACGATCCGGGCATGAATAGCCTATACAAATGTTTGATGGATACAATTTCCTCAAAAACAGGTATGGATCTGCAAAGCAACTGGTCGGCTTCGAATGAACTTAGTGAAAAAATCTTCGTGATTCCACCGTCAAGAAACCGATATTTAAGTGAGATTTCTGAAAATAACCGTGGATACGATCAAAAGGCAAGAGCTCAAAGAAAAATTGCGCAACGCATGTATGGTATTCAGGAAACCATCAATACCATTGTTGAGACACCAGAGATGGATGCCCATTTAAATGGAAAAGATGCCTTTTTAGAAAGCTTGAAGAAAATGTATGCTGAACTTGAGCAACAGTTGGAACCGGCGAATAGAAAACTCATCGACACTTGGGAAGCAAAAGCGCAACAATATAAAAACGAAGAATATATCTTTAAAGTTCGCGACAAAGAGATCAGAATTAAAACACATTCAGAAAGTTTAAGCCATTCTCAAATTCCTAAAGTGGCAACCCCAAAATATGCGGGTTGGGGTGATTTGTTGTATTGGCAGCTTCAAGAAAACGTACCAGGTGAATTTCCATATACTTCAGGAATCTATCCTTTCAAACGTGAAGGGGAAGATCCTACGAGGATGTTTGCAGGTGAAGGTGGGCCAGAGCGAACAAACCGTCGTTTCCATTATGTAAGTAAAGCAATGCCTGCTAAACGTTTGAGTACAGCGTTTGATTCTGTTACACTCTATGGTAGAAATCCAGACTTGCGTCCAGATATTTATGGAAAAGTGGGCAACTCAGGTGTGAGCATTTGTTGCTTAGATGATGCGAAGAAATTATATAGTGGCTTCAATTTGGCAGATCCTAAGACCTCTGTTTCCATGACCATCAATGGTCCGGCTCCAATGCTTCTTGGATTCTTTATGAATGCGGCAATTGATCAGCAATGTGAATTGTACATCAAAGAAAACGGTTTGGAAAAAGAAATCAATGATAAAATTGATGCCATTTATGCTGCCAAGAACTTGCCTAGACCTCGTTACCAAGGTGATTTGCCTGAAGGAAATGATGGTTTGGGTTTGATGTTACTTGGAGTGACAGGTGATCAAGTACTGCCAATTGAAAAATACAATGAAATTAAAGCTTGGACATTGTCGCAGGTGCGTGGAACAGTTCAAGCCGATATTTTGAAGGAAGACCAAGCTCAAAATACGTGTATTTTTAGTACGGAGTTTGCTTTAAGACTGATGGGTGATGTTCAAGAGTATTTCATCAATCAAAAAGTGAGAAATTTCTATTCTGTGAGTATCAGTGGATATCACATTGCAGAGGCTGGTGCAAATCCAATTACTCAATTGGCATTTACCTTGGCTAATGGATTTACCTATGTTGAATATTACTTGAGTCGTGGCATGCACATCGATGATTTTGCGCCAAACTTGAGTTTCTTCTTTAGTAACGGAGTAGATCCTGAATACGCCGTGATAGGTAGGGTTGCTCGTAGATTGTGGGCAAAAGCATTGAAACTGAAATACGGTGGTAATGCAAGATCGCAAATGTTGAAATACCACATTCAAACCAGTGGTAGAAGTTTACACGCTCAAGAAATTGACTTTAACGATATTCGTACTACGCTACAGGCATTATATGCAATCTATGACAACTGTAATTCATTGCACACCAATGCTTATGATGAGGCAATTACCACTCCAACCGAGGAAAGCGTAAGAAGAGCAATGGCCATTCAGTTGATTATCAATAAAGAATTGGGATTGGCAAAAAATGAAAATCCAACTCAAGGTGCATTTATCATTGAAGAATTGACGGATTTGGTAGAGGAAGCTGTATTGACAGAATTCGACAGAATTACTGAAAGAGGGGGTGTTTTAGGTGCAATGGAAACCATGTACCAACGCGGTAAAATCCAAGAAGAAAGTTTGTATTATGAAACCTTAAAACACACTGGAGAATATCCAATTATTGGGGTGAATACGTTCTTGAATAGCAAAGGTTCGCCTACTTTGGTGCCGGGAGAAGTTATTCGAAGCACCGAGGAAGAGAAACAGTTCCAAATCAAAACCATTGAAGTTTTGCATCAACTTCACAAAGAGAAATCGGGTGAGTTGTTGTCGAATTTGCAAAAAGCGGCTGTTGCCAATCAGAATTTGTTTACCGAGTTGATGGAAGTTTGTAAATATTGTTCATTGGGACAAATCACTGAATCGATGTTTGACGTCGGCGGTCAATACCGCAGAAATATGTAATATCAATATTCCTGAATAACAAAAAATGCCCCATTTGGGGCATTTTTTGTTTGTTATTAAATTCTGTATCAACCTTCCAATACAAAAGATGTCATGGTTAATGATCCCATGATGGCTTTGTCGTTGAACCAGTTGATTTTATCGGATTCTTGTTTTACCCCCAAGGTGTATAATAAAGGCAAATAGTGTTCTGGCGTTGGAATAGCGAGATTCCAGGCTGTTCCTTGTTTAGAATATGTGCTGAGTTTGTCTAATTGGTGATTCAAAATCGCCGATTTCATTTCAGTATTGGCTTGAATGGCCCAATCGTAACCGTATTCTGGAACATTCATTTTGTCCCATGCCACACGACCAAGGTTGTGAACCATGTTTCCACTGCTTAAAATTAAAATTCCTTTTTTTCTGAGGGACATTAAATTCTTGGCAAATTCATAATGCTCTTGTGGTGATTTATTTACGTCGAGCGATAATTGCAAAACAGGGATATCTGCCTTGGGATACATACAGCGCACCACACTCCAACATCCGTGATCGAGTCCCCAACGCTGATCTAAGGCAATACTGTTATCTGTATGATGAATATCATTGGCAATAAGAGGAGATCCTGGTGCTGGGTATTGTACATTAAAAAGTTCTTGGGGGAATCCTCCGAAATCGTGAATGGTTCTGGGTTTTTCCATGGCAGTAACCTGGGTGCCATAGGTTTCCCAATGGGCACTTACACACAAAATTGCCTTTGGCTTAGGAAGTGATTTTCCGAGTTGCGACCATTTTTGAGAAAATTCATTGGTTTCAATGGCGTTCATAGGGCTCCCATGTCCCACAAAAAGTGCTGGCATCATTGAGCCAGTATCGGGTAAATTAAATAAGGTCTGCATGGTAGGGTTGGATTGTATTTTCCAAAATGCCGCGAGTAGCGCAGCTTGCGATATGAACTCTTTACGATTCATTTGTTTAAACAAATGTATGATAAAAAGTTGTAAATATCAATTGATATGGGTTAAAATTTGGTTAAGTTAGATTATTCACGGACGTAAATCGTTTCTCCGAAATGGGAGATGGAATACTGTGTTTCGCTGATTTTGTATACTTCGTAATTGTTAGATTTCCATACAGAAGTATTGTTTTGAGAGCTTGTTTTGTGGCAGATTATTTTGGTAGGGACATGCGGAAAAAACAATTCGGCATACATTGAGTCTGTCCCGCCAAAAATAACATAACCCAAGAGTATGGCGCCAAATTCATCTGTATTTTCTTGTTGGGCTAATTTGCCGGTAGGCATAAAACCGAGTCCTTCATCAAATAGTCTGACACATCTATTGAGAACATTTGACCAAACATAGCCCGCTGACCCAATGCAACCATGTTCATCGCGATCGTTGCCAAGAATTTGTGGATTTGCGGACAATGTGTCGGAATTGGATTCTGTGATTGTGACGGTTGTTTCTTGAGACATATCTTGAGACATAATATCAGCAAGTGAATCAGCCGTTATCATTTGATCGATTTCATTTTGATTATATGGATGATATAAAAGAAAACATGAGCTGAAAAAGCTGCTAACGATTATCAGAAGGGTGAGTTTTCCCGATTTCATGATGCAAATTACGAAGATTGCGGTTGAAATTGTTTTAATGATACCTAAAGTTTAAACTTTTGAATTTAATACAACGCTAATAACTTGTGAGTAAACGGTGGTAATCAAGATGTATTTTCGCTTTTTATGGAAAAATTAATTGCGGAAAAGATTGGAATTAAGGTTTGGCAAGTAACTGCTGTATTGAGATTGATGCAAGAAGGTGGAACTATTCCATTCATTGCGCGATACAGAAAAGAAAAAACCGGAAATTTAGATGAAGTTGAAATTTCACAAATTCGCGATGAATTTGAAAAAATTGAAACCCTAAACAAACGAAGAGAATACATCATTGAACAAATCAAGGAACAAGGTAAGTTAACCCCGGAGTTGGAGAAGTTGTTGATTGAAGCAATCGATATTAACACCCTTGAAGATTTGTATTTGCCTTATAAAACTAGGCGTAAAACAAAAGCAGACGTAGCCAAAGAAAAGGGTCTGGAGCCACTGGCAAAATTAATTTACGAACAAAAAGATCAGCGAGTGCTTCAAAATGTCCCTCAATATTTAAACGACCAAGTAAAAAGCAAGGATGAAGCTCTGCAAGGTGCAAGAGATATCATGGCAGAATGGATCAATGAGGATGCCCCATTGAGGTCTAAATTGAGGCAACTTTTTGAGAAGGATGGTTTTATTTCAAGTAAGCCTGCGAGGGGTAAAAAGGATTTAGAGGAAGCACAAAAATTTAGGGATTATTTCGAACACAATGAGCCCATAACAAAATGTCCTTCACACAGATTTTTGGCCATGATGCGAGGAGCTGAATTGGGATATCTAAAACTTGCGGTGAGTCCAGAGGAAGAGCGCGCGTATTATATCATGAAGCGACATTGTTTAAAAGGATATAGTGATTTAACAGATCAGGTAAAATTGGCGATGGACGATTCTTACAATCGGTTGTTGCAGCCAAGTTTGGAAAATGAGCTTTTAGCGATGGCAAAATTGAGAGCGGATGAGGAAGCCATTTCAGTATTTGCCATGAATGCATCGCAGCTGTTGTTGGCATCACCGGTAGGTCAAAAAAGGGTATTGGCCTTAGACCCAGGATTTAGAACGGGTTGTAAAGTTGTGTGTTTGTCGGCAACTGGAGAATTATTATATAAAACCACGATTTTTCCGCACGAACCGCAAAAAGAATCTCAAAAATCTATTGCAATTATCGCGGAGTGTGTTCAAAAATACGAGATTGAAATATTTGCTGTAGGAAATGGAACTGCGGGCCGAGAGACATATAGTTTTTTGAAGGATGAATTAAAAACGTCGTTGCCCATATACATGGTAAATGAATCTGGGGCCAGTATTTATAGTGCTTCGGAAGTTGCTAGGGAAGAATTTCCAAAAGAAGATGTAACAGTAAGGGGGGCTATTAGTATAGGTCGAAGATTGATGGATCCGTTGGCTGAATTGGTGAAAATTGATCCAAAAAGCATTGGTGTAGGACAATATCAGCACGACGTGAATCAGTCATTACTACAAAAGCGGTTGGTAACTGTGGTTGAGAGTTCAGTGAATAAAGTTGGCATTAATTTGAATACTGCGAGCAAACATTTGTTGAGCTATGTGAGTGGATTGGGGCCAGCGTTGGCAAAGAACATTGTTGAATACAGAGAGAAAATTGGTGTATTTACATCTAGAGAACAATTGAAATCAGTGCCAAGGTTAGGAGATAAAGCCTTCGAGCAATGTGCGGGATTTTTAAGAATTCGTGATGCAAAAAATCCACTAGACAATTCTGCTGTACATCCGGAGCGCTACAAATTGGTGGAAAAAATGGCAAAATCAACAGGAAACGATGTAGCGGAATTGATTGGCAATACGCAGAAATTGAGTGCCTTGAGGTTACAAGACTTTGTTGATGATCAACAAGGATTAGGATTGCCAACTCTCGAAGATATTGTAAATGAGTTACAGAAACCTGGATTAGATCCAAGAGGAATGGCTGAAGAGGTAACTTTTGCCGATACTGTAAGGAGCATCAATGATTTAGATATTGGTTTGGAACTGAATGGGATTGTAACGAATATCACCAATTTTGGAGCATTTATAGATATTGGAGTGAAGCAAGATGGTTTGGTGCATATCAGTCAAATTGCCGACAGGTTTATCAAGCATCCTTCGGAGGCTTTGTCGTTGGGGCAGCAGGTAAAAGTCAGGGTTTTGGAGGTTGATGTGCCTCGAAAGCGAATCAATTTAACCATGAAATTTAGGTAAAAACGGAAATCTTGACTTCGTTGAACAACCTTTTTCAAGTATCTTTGTATTTTTATTATGGCGAACGAAAAACAACGCGGTCAAAGAGTGCTTCAAGCACCAACAGGAAGTAAATTAAATTGCAAAGGATGGGTTCAAGAGGCGGCATATCGTATGTTGCATAATAACTTAGATCCAGATGTTGCTGAGCGACCTGAGGACTTAATTGTTTATGGAGGATTGGGCAAAGCGGCTCGTAATTGGGAGGCTTTTGATCAAATTTGCGATGCCTTATTAACTTTGAACGACGATGAAACGTTGATGGTTCAAAGTGGAAAGCCGGTGGCAATTTTGCCAACGCACAAAGATGCCCCAAGGGTATTGATTTCTAACAGTCAACTAGTTCCAAATTGGGCAAATTGGGATCATTTCAGGGAATTGGAGGCCAAAGGTTTGATGATGTATGGTCAAATGACAGCGGGCAGTTGGATTTACATTGGATCACAGGGAATCGTGCAAGGTACTTATGAAACATATGCTGAATGTGCACGTCAACATTTCGGAGGGACGTTAAAAGGGACCTTAAATGTGACAGCAGGTTTAGGAGGAATGGGGGGAGCACAACCCTTGGCAATTACCATGAACGAAGGTGTTGCTTTGGTTGCTGAAGTTGAAGAGTGGAGAATTCGTAAACGTTTGGAAACCCGTTATCTAGATGTGATGAGCCGCGATATTGACGAGGCCATAGATATGTCGTTGAGAGCCAAAGAAAATGGTGATGCTGTGAGTATTGGCGTTTTATGCAATGCAGTAGAGTTGTTGCAACGATTGATTGACAGAAAAATAGTTCCAGATACTTTAACGGATCAAACGAGTGCGCATGATCCATTGATTGGATATTATCCAATGCAAATGGACGTAGAAGCGGCTGATAGAATGCGCAGAGATAATCCTGAAAAATACACAGAACTCAGTTATGAAACCATGTTTAAGCATGTTGAATTGATGCTCGAATTGCAAAGAATGGGTGCAATTACGTTTGATTACGGCAATAATTTGAGAGGACGAGCTTTGGAAAAGGGATTGAAAAATGCATTTGATTTTCCTGGTTTCGTGCCTGCATATATTCGTCCTTTATTTTGTCAAGGTAAAGGTCCATTCAGATGGGTTGCTTTAAGTGGTGATCCTAATGATATTTATGCCACAGATAAGAAAATATTGGAGTTGTTTCCTGAAAACGAGAGTTTAAAGCGTTGGATGCAAATGGCAGCTGAAAAAATTGAATTTCAAGGTTTGCCAGCGAGAATTTGTTGGTTAGGACAAGGGGAGCGTCAAAAAGCGGCATTGGCATTTAATGAAATGGTTAGAAATGGCGAGGTGAGTGCTCCTATTGTGATTGGAAGAGATCATTTAGATACAGGTTCTGTGGCTTCTCCAAACAGAGAAACTGAAGCCATGATGGACGGATCTGATGCAGTTGCCGATTGGCCAATTTTGAATGCCTTTGTAAACGTTGCCGGTGGTGCTAGCTGGGTAAGTTTGCATCATGGAGGTGGTGTTGGACTTGGTTACAGTATCCATTCAGGTATGGTGATTGTTGCAGACGGTTCCGATGACGCTGAAGAAAGATTGCGTAGAGTGCTTCACAACGATCCAGGTATGGGTGTTGTACGACATGCGGATGCGGGTTATGAAATTGCCAAAGAAACAGCAAAACAACACGGATTAGATCTAGCTGAGAGATTGAAATCTCTCTAATTAATCTTCATTGATGATTTTGATATCAAGATTTGATTTATTGATAGAGAGTATCCTGCGATATTCTCTATCGGTATAATGGTCTACAATTCGGTACTTATAATTCTGACGGTTCGATAAATCATCGGAACCAATTTCTCTTAAGCAACTTTCCAAAACAAAATCTTTGTTTTGTGTCATGATGCCATCTTCATCTACCTCGATGTAAATGATTCCTTTTTCTTGACCAGAGCCACAAATACCCATTAAATAGTGTCGCGAAGGGTAGTTGAATTCCAGCAAAATTCGGATTTTATCTTCTACTTGTTTGTAAGAGATGACTTTGTAATTGCGGTAGATGTATCCTAAATTGAGAAGATTGATATGGACATCGGTTTTAGCTTTTTGTGAAATTTTAAGTATTTCAAAGTTCTCTGTGATGTTCACTTCATAATTGTTCCAAACCACGGGTTGTTTAGACCCGTCTGAAAATTGACGATACCCCACCAAACTATCTGCAAGTTCTTCAAAAACGAACTTTTCTTTGAACAAGTTCATGTTTTTAAAATGCTCAATACTTTTCCAAAAATCGGCTGATGAATATTCCAAGTTTACAACAGAATCATCTTTACTGTCGTCGGCGAAAGCATACAGTGTAAGTACATAATCACCGCTGTAAATTCCTGAGAGTGGAATTTGCAGTTTGTCGTTGTCTAAATAATAGTATCCTTTTACAGAATACACCGACGAGTGAAAATCTGAAATTTCAAATTGTTTCAATACAAAGGTTGCTTGTTGTTTGTTATTGATACTTGCAGTGATTACTTTTTGATCTACCTTGAATGGTGTTACAGCCACATTTGTAATTTGGGCATTCAGGTTACCAATGAATAAAATGCTGCAGAAATAGAGGAATAGCGATTTTAAAGAATTCACAATCATTAAAAACAAAGATATAGATTTGATTGGTAAAATTTAGTTTAAACTAAATGCAAAAAAAAAGCCGGATAAAATCCGGCTTTTCAATGAATATTTTTTCTTGTTATTTTTTCACCTTAACATCAGGAAGTGTTACGTCTTTGGTAGTTGGTGCAGTTGCCGCTTTTGTTGGCTTTTTAACATTCTGATAAGAAGCTGCAGCAAGAGAAATTACCACCAATAAAAGTGCTCCAATCCATGTGATTTTCTCCACGATGTCGGTTGTTTTTTCGACCCCAAAGATTTGATTTCCTTGAGAAAAATTTGAAGCCAATCCACCACCTTTAGGGTTTTGAATTAAAATAATCAACATCAATAAGATGGAAACAATAATTGCTATAATTAATAACCAGGTCATAAGTTGTGTTCTAGTTTGAGTTTTTGTATTAAAGATGCAAAGTACGACAATTTTTCGGGAAATTTCAACTGTAATTGCTCATAAACTTTTATGGCTTTTTCAGGATAACCTTGAACAGTGTAAATATTTGCTAATGTTTCTGTTACGATTCCCATGTCGAGTACTTCGCTTTTCTTCATTGCCCTTTCTGGTGAGAAAAATTCTTTTTTAGGTCGTTGTATACTCGGATTTTCTTGAATGAATTTATCAATTAGATTCACTGTGGATTGCTGAGTTGGTTTATTGATTGGACCTTGATTGGCAATTCCTGAATTTAACCAAGAGAAGAAATCGTTGTTTTCCATTGGATGCTCACTAGCAGTTAGTTCAATTGGCTCCGTTTGGGGTTCCAATTTAAAATAGTCTTCTATATTGTAACCTACACCAAACGCAAGCGTTTGGGTTTTGGCAGTATTAGAATGATCATGATTTTCTTCAGATAATGGTTCATCTTCAGCTATTTCTGGATCGAAAAGCCACGTTCTGTTTGTTTTTTCTACCTCTAAATCAGTTGTTTCTATTTCAACTTCAGGTTCTATGGATGGTACAAACAACATCGATTCGGGTTCTTTGTCGAATGCTGGTTCAATTGTTTCAGGTTCAATGTTATCAGGTTCATTGAATGAGACAATTTCTAAAATAGGTTCCTTGTTAAACTCAAACGGCGTTTCTGTAGATTGAATATTTGCCACTTCTGAAATTACAGTTGATTCAACTACTAGAATCTCATTGGCGTTTATTGGAATATCTGTGGTTTCAACTTTGCTGTCAATTGATTCAATAACAGTTTTTTCTTCTGTTTGGAATGGTTCCTCAACAATCAATGGTTGAGTTGTCTGAATTTCTGTGATTGCAATTGTATCAGGTTGAACTTCTATTTGTGCAGGCTGAGGAACAATTTCATCTACTGTTGGTTGGGTGAAATTATTCCCTGAAATATAGTCGAACAGCCATGCCCGATCGGGGGTTCTTAATGCGGCTTGAAACAATGTATTTTCAGTTCGGAAATCATTTTTGGACTGGTAATGTTTGCTGAGTACCACGTAAGGCACATGGAAATATGGAAACGTTTGACACATTTGTACCAAGTCTAAAACGGTATCGGCGTTTAGAGATTCCTTTTGTTTGGCGATATGTGACAATGATTCTTGGTTCACCAGTCTAAAGCTACTGCAGAAAATATTTGTTGGATGATAATGGTACCTAATTCTTCAGTTAGATTATCTTCGATGCTTGTAAATTCAGTATTTGCATCAAAAATTTTCGAAGATGTAAAGGTTTTGGTAAAGTTCTTCTCAGGATATTTGGCACAACTAAATTCGACCCTAATACCCATGGTAAACTGGGTTTGAGAGGCCCCTGTTTCGGGACTAATTGCCGCTGGGTCGAGTTGGTAAGTGACAATGGTGCCTGCAAATTGGTAGTCGCCAATATCTGAACTCAAACCCAATCTAGTTTCAGTTTGAAACTTTGTTTTCAATTTTTCGGTGATGTTCATGGCTAATTTTGGGTTCACCAAGCTTGCTTCATTAGAAAAGAATTGTACACCGAACGTATTGATATCATTGGGGATATTTGTGCCTTTAAAGTCGTAAATTCCACAACCAAACAGGGTAAACAGAGTTGCGAAAATTGCAAAAAATAATCGTTTATTCCAATTCATATTGTTTGATTTTACGGTACAGTGTGCGCTCTGAGATTCCCAAATCATCGGCTGCTTTTTTGCGTTTGCCGTGATTGCGGTTTAATGCGCGTTTGATCAATTCTATTTCTTTAGCCTCTATACTCAAGTTGTCATCGGTAACTATCTGATATGTTTCAGATTCAACCTCTTGAATTTCTTCATCGTGATTTTGAATTTGAGGGACATGAGTTGGGAGCATCAAAGGATCTTCTAAAATTGGTTGAACATCGATAGGGATATGTGTTGTCTCCGATTTTTGAACGTTTGAATTTGTGGAATTGGCATCAGAATTATCGAGCAGTCCAAAGACAACTTTTTTCAGATCATTCACATCGCGACGTAAATCAACCAAAACCTTATAAAAGATATCTCTCTCACTCAATCCGTCGTAAGAACCATCAGTTTTTCCCAGTAGCATAGGTAGTTGGTTTTCAATTACTGGCAGGTATTTTTCGAGGGTAAATTCGTTTACAAAATTTTCGGTTTCGAGGACACATATTTGCTCGGTCACGTTTTTTAGCTGTCGGATATTTCCGGGCCAAGGGTAATTTGCAATTAAATTTTGTGCATCGATTGTAAGTTCGATGGCTTGACGGTGGTGAGTTTCTGCAAAATCTTGGCTAAATTTTCTAAACAGAAGGTAGATATCTTGCTTTCTTTCAGAAAGTTTTGGAACTCTAACTGGAACTGTTGCCAAGCGATAGTACAAGTCTTCACGGAACTTTCCATTTCTTGCTCTTTCCAATAAATCTCGATTGGTTGCAGCAACAATGCGAACATCTGTTTTTTGAACTTGACTTGATCCAACTTTGATAAATTCTCCATTTTCAAGAATTCTGAGAAGACGTGCTTGGGTTCCGAGGGGTAACTCTCCAACTTCGTCTAAAAAAATGGTACCACCGTTAACACTTTCAAAATATCCTTTACGTTTATCGGTTGCACCTGTGAAGGCTCCTTTTTCGTGGCCGAAAAGTTCACTGTCGATGGTGCCTTCAGGTATTGCACCACAGTTCACGGCAATAAATGGAGCATGTTTCCTGGTGCTTAAATGATGAATGATTTTACTGAAGCTTTCTTTACCCACACCGCTTTCTCCTTGTATGAGCACATTCATGTCTGTTGGTGCAACTTTTATGGCAGTTTCAAGAGCAGTATTCAATAATGAAGATTGCCCTATGATGCCAAATCGTTGTTTCACTGATTGAATATCCATAACCAAAAATTTCTGATACAAAGATACAAAACTATCTTTGTATTATGACAAAATGTCAGATTGATATAGATGAAAAAGTGAATTAAATCGATGTGAATAAACTGTTTGGTATTTTGAAATTGAAAGCAGTAGTTTTGGACATTCAACATGGAACAGGATCCAGACGAGATAAACACAAACGAATCAATTGATTCCAACGTATCTGAGAGCGATGCGATGGGAAAGGTCAGGCCAGTTTCTGGTTTGTATAAGGACTGGTTTGTAGAATATGCGAGTTATGTAATACTCGAAAGGGCTATTCCGGCTATCGAGGATGGTTTAAAGCCTGTGCAGAGACGGATCTTGCATTCGATGTTTGTGATGGATGATGGTCGTTACAACAAGGTGGCGAACATCATTGGGGCCACCATGGCTTATCACCCGCATGGTGATGCTGCAATTGGAGATGCTTTGGTGAATATGGGTCAGAAAGATCTGCTGATCGACACCCAAGGAAACTGGGGAGATGTAAGAACTGGAGATTCAGCGGCTGCACCAAGGTACATTGAGGCGCGTTTATCGAATTTTGCCAAAGAGGTTGCGTTTAACGAAAAAACAACTGAATGGCAGCTGAGTTATGATGGAAGGAAGCGTGAGCCAATTGCACTTCCAATGAAATTTCCTTTGTTATTGGCTCAAGGGGTAGAAGGAATTGCAGTGGGGTTAAGCACGAAGATAATGCCTCACAATTTCATAGAACTCTGCGAGGCAAGTATTGATATCTTGAAGGGGAAATCTGTGCAGATTTTTCCAGATTTTCCAACCGGTGGTTCTGCTGATTTTAGCATGTATAACGATGGGAAAAAAGGAGCAAGAATTCGTGTAAGGGCCAAAATTGAAGAAAAAGATAAGTCGACCTTGTTAATCAAGGAAATACCTTTCGGTACAACAACCGGTAGTTTAATTGAAAGTATCATTAAAGCCAGTGATAATGGTAAAATCAAGGTAAAAAAGGTTATAGACAATACTGCGAGAGATGTAGAAATTGAAGTTCAATTAGGGCCTGGCTTAAACGCCGACATTGCGGTAAATGCTTTGTACGCTTTTACCGATTGTGAGGTTTCCATTTCGCCATTGTCGTGCATTATTGTAGATGAAAGGCCAATGTTCATTGGTGTGAGTGAGATTCTTAAAATTTGCACTCAAAATACTTTGGACTTATTGCGCAGAGAGCTTCAAATTGAGCTTGATGAATTGGAAACAAAGTGGCATTTTTCGTCCCTCGAAAAAATATTTATTGAGAATCGAATTTACCGCGATATTGAAGAATGTACCACTTGGGAATCAGTTTTGGAAACTATCGACAAAGGATTGGATCCCTTCAAGTCTTTATTCAGAAGAGAAATAACGCAAGATGATATTATCCGTTTGACGGAAATTAAAATTAAACGGATATCCAAATTCGACGGTTTCAAGGCTGATGAGTATATCAAAGGACTTGAAGAGAGTATTCTGGAGGTAAAGCACCACCTGGAGCATTTGGTGGAATATGCCATCGATTATTTTAAACGTTTATTAAAAAAGTTTGGTGCGGGTAAAGAGCGCAAAACTGAAATACGTGTTTTTGATACAATTGAAGCCAACGTTGTGGCTGTTGCAAACGTAAAATTGTATGCAAATATGAAGGAAGGGTTCGTGGGAACGACCCTCAAAAAAGAAGAATTTTTGATGGATTGTAGCGATATCGATGATATCATTGCTTTCAGAAAAGATGGCAAGTATTCCATTTCAAAAGTTTCAGATAAGACCTTCTATGGCAAAGATTTGATTCATGTTGATGTTTGGAGGAAAAACGACGAACGAACGACTTACAATGTTGTGTATTGGGATGGTGCTGGTAAGAAAGCCATGGCCAAACGTTTCAATGCAACGGGATTGATTCGCGAAAAGGAATACGATATCACGGGTGGAAGTCCCAAAAGTGAAATCCTTTATTTCTCTGCCAATCCAAACGGTGAAGCTGAGAAAGTAACCATTTTCCTGAGCGCTTCTGCGAATGCGAGGGTAAAACAATTTGACTATGATTTTGCAAAACTTGCCATAAAAGGGAAAACGGCGGCGGGAAATCAGCTTACAAAATATGCAGTTAGAAAAGTTGAACTTCGCGAAAAAGGTGGTTCTACTTTAGGCGGAGTAAAAATTTGGTGGGACAATATCACTGGAAGATTAACAGGAGATGCAAAGGGACAATATTTGGGAGAATTTGATTCAGATGATAGGGTTCTTGCGATCTTTAACGATGGATCTTATGAAATTACCAATTATGAATTGATCAATCGATTTGAGCCGAATGAATTGTATTTGATTCAGAAATTTTATTTAGAGCAACCTGTTCAAGTTGTTTATTTTGATGGAAAATCTAAAAATCATTTTGTAAAGCGATTTGTCATTGAAACGAGCACCTTAAGTAAGAAATTTATTTTCATTTCTGAAGAAAAAGGTTCCAAATTAGAATGTGCATCAACGTCGAACCCCACATTAATTGAGTTGGTTACAGAAAATAAAAAGGGAGAGAAGAAAATTGAAACCCTGAACATTACTGAATTCATGGACGTGAAGGGATGGAAGACATTAGGTAATAGATTGAGTCAGGAGGTTGTTAAAAAAGTGAAATTGGTGAGCGAAAAAGTGGGTGAGTTTGAACCTGTTGTGGTAGAGGAAGAATTAATAGAAGAAGAAGTGAACCACGATAATGGTAACGAAAATGGGTCTAAGCCACCACCACCACCACCACCGATTATCAAAGGTGACAGCCCCCAATTAGATTTACTGTGATACATACAATAACACCAGAGGTATTGCCTGAATATCAATTAATTGATTCGGGTGAATTTGAAAAGCTCGAGCGATTTGGGAATTGGGTGCTACGACGTCCGGAGCCTCAAGCTGTTTGGAGTAAATCGATGAGTGAGCAAGAATGGCAGAAGTTATCGCATGCCACTTTTACGCGAAAAAATTCAGAATCTCGAGACGCGGAATCAGGCAATTGGTCTGTAAAGAGAGGAATGCCAGACAGGTGGCATGTTCGGTATAAAAATGGTGGGTTAAATTTCAAAATGAGATTGGCATTGACATCGTTCAAACATGTTGGATTGTTTCCAGAGCAGGCGAATAATTGGGACTTTATAGCCAAAAAGATCAAAGGATTCAAGGGTGGAGAAAGGCCAAAAGTATTGAATTTATTTGCGTATACAGGTGGAGCAAGTGTTGCAGCTTGCCAAGCTGGAGCCGATGTAACGCATGTTGATAGTGTGAAGCAAGTTGTTACTTGGAGCCGAGAAAATATGGAGGAAAGCGGTTTAAATGGCATACGATGGGTGGTAGAAGATGCCTTCAAATTTGTACAGCGAGAATTAAAGCGTGGACGTAAATACGATGGAATTATATTGGATCCTCCGGCGTATGGTAGAGGTCCCGATGGTGAAAAATGGGTTCTAGAAAAGCAAATCAACGATTTGTTGCATATGTGTTCGCAGATATTATCAGAAAATGGTTTTTTTGTGATTAATTTGTATTCTCTAGGATTTTCAACATTGATTACTCAAAACCTAATTGACCAGCATTTTCCTGAGAGAAGGGATGTTGAAAGCGGGGAAATTTATCTTGAAGATCAGTTTAAGAAAAAACTGCCTTTAGGCACTTATCTGCGATTTTAAGGTTTCTTTTTAGAAGAGAAAATGGCAATGATTGCCGAAAGCACAACTCCTTGTACAATATTTCCGTAAATCATCATATTGCGGTAGTTTTCATGATTAAAATATTTTGCTGCTTCTGTTTGATTTTCATGTTGATGCATCACGAGATATTGTATCATCGATTGGTAAAAGTTTGGATTGAGGATAGTTTCAAATACCCATAAAGCAAGAGGACTGAAAAGTGCAATAAACACAGTACAAATGAGTCCAAATCCAAATGATTGCAGATAGGAGATTGTGCCGCCGATGCTTTTTCTGTACCCTGAAAGAGCGCGATTGAAAATAAGGATGTTTGGTATCAAAATTAAATTGGCAAAATAGGTATGGTATTGAATATAAACATCGTGAAATCCAAGTAGTTTTTCTAATGCGAGCCAAGCAATGGTTACCAATAAAAACCAAAGGGCAATAAAGATAGATTTACGTAAGATCATTTGGTTTGGTTGAATTTTCGTAAATCTATGATATTTAATGGTAAACGGAATTAAAAACTTTGTAAATGATATTCACATTTAGTTATCGTTGTCTAATCCATTTTGCAAAATCTCTCCAACTTGGTTTTTTTCCATACATCAAAATGCCAATTCTATAGATTTTCCCTGATAACCAAACAAAAAGTATGAAAGTAGTGAATAAAATAGCTGCGCTTAGTGCGATTTCCGACCAACTCACCCCAAAGGGTATGCGCACACACATGACCACAGGACTGGTGAAAGGAATCATGGAGAATATTTTTGCAAGTTGTCCATTGGGTGCTTGGAAAACAACGGATTGAGCAATGATAAAACCAAAAACTAAGGGTAAACTAACGGGCATCATGAATTGCTGAACGTCGGTTTCTTGGTTTACAGCTGATCCAATGGCAGCGAAAAGACTACTATAGAGCAAATATCCCCCAAGAAAGAAAATGACAAAAACAGTTAGAATTTGTCCGTATGGCAAATTGAAAATGCCGGAAATAAGGTCGTTTTGAGCCATCGCTTGTTGAGTGGTTTCCTGTATCATTCCGGTTTGAGGTAATTGATTCACTTGATTCATGGCTTCATTGCCAAAAAAGCTTTTGATGCCAAAGAGTAAAGAAATACTCAATACAATCCAACCTAAAAATTGTGTCAATCCAACAAGAGCCACTCCTAGGATTTTACCCATCATAAGTTCGAAAGGTTTTACAGAGCTGATAATAACTTCAACGATACGATTGGTTTTTTCTTCCATAGCACTTCTCATGACCATTGAACCATATATGAAGATGAAAATGTAAATCATAAATGCCATGATGAAACCAATGGCACTTTTAATTTCAGTATTGCTTTTTTGTTCGCCGTCGGCGGTTGATTCAATCATGGTGATTCCTCCATGAATTTGGGTGCTATCGATTGTTTTTTGTGATATTCCTTTTTCTTGCAGCAACATCTTTGTCATTTGTGATTTCAAATGTGCGTTGATTTTTTCTTTTTGAGTGAGGGACAATGCGTTTTTTACAATGAGTTGAGTGCTGTCTAAAGTTCTCAAATCAAGATCAGAAATGATGAGCCATCCTTGTACTTTTTCATTTTCTAATTCTGTGATAATTTTATCGTTTATAACTGTCCCACCGGGAGGGATATTCGGCTCATGAATGAATTCAAAGTGCTCAAATTTCCGCTCAATGTCTGCAATTTTTTGATTGTTGTAGCTGAGATATATCTTTTTTTCGGTATTGTCTTCTGCGCCTTTTGTTGCAAAATATGCAGCTCCTCCATAGAATAAAGTGATGAGCAGTGGGGCGAGAAAAGTCATGATGATGAATGTTTTATTGGTTACACGTACCAAATATTCTCTTTTTAGGATGACCCAAATATTTTTCATGTTAATTGTTAGTTACGAGGTTTACGAAAATTTCATGAATAGATGGTAGGTTTTCTCTGAAACCAATGATGTTGAAGTTATTCGCAAAGTATTGAATGATTTCTGAAGGTTTTTGTTCTTCATTTGCATGAATTAACAATTCAAAATGACCTGAATTGTTGATGTGCTTTGAAACAATATTGTAAGGGATTTCCATTTGGGGTTCTTTTTCAAATTCAATGCTGTATTCGTTTTTGAAAAACTGCCGTCGAATTGGATTGATTTGTCCCTCAAGAATTTTATTCCCTTTATGGATAATAGCCAGTTTGTTACATAACTCTTCAACATTGTCCATTCTATGTGTAGAAAATAAAATGGTTGTTCCATTATTGCGCAGCTCGAGTATAAGATTTTTGATTAGATCGGCATTCACTGGATCAAAACCGCTGAATGGCTCGTCTAAAATCAACAGTTTGGGTTTGTGTAAAATGGTGCTTATAAATTGAATTTTTTGCGCCATACCCTTACTTAATTCTTCCATCTTTTTGTTGGCCCAATCAAGAATTTCGAGTTTTGTCATCCAGTATTTTACCTCTTCTTTGGCTTGACTCCTCGTGAATCCCTTGAGCTCAGCAAAAAATAACAATTGATCTACCACATTCATTTTCTTGTAAAGCCCACGTTCCTCGGGCATGTATCCAATGTGTTGAATGTGCTTAGACGACAATGGTTCGCCGTTAAACCAAATTTGTCCTTTATCTGCTTGTGTGATTGTAGAAAGCATTCTGATGAGGGTTGTTTTTCCGGCACCGTTTGGTCCCAAAAGTCCATATATTTCCCCTTCTGGAATCTCTAAACTTATGTTGTTGTTTACACAAACTTGATCATAGTATTTGTAAACTTCTTCTACTTTTATGAATGCACTCACAAAACAAATGTCCACAAATTTGCATCTATCATGCTTGTTTCTTCGACAAAAAGACGGAATTATCGATTGAATGCTTGATTTTTTTATCAAAATAGGTTATATTCCATTTAAATGAGAAAGATATTCATTTTGATGGTTACTTTGGGTTGTGCGTTTTTGCATTTGGAGGGACAATCTTTTGGGTTGAAACAAAAAGCCACTTTGGTTCAAAAATTGTCGGAAACATCGGGTTTGATTGTTGTTGGGGGGAAGTTTTATACGCATGGTGACTCAGGAGATGAGCCAATTTTGTATGAATTTGATACGCTCACCGGAAAAATTAACCGTACGGTTTTTGTTCAAGGAGCAACAAATAAAGATTGGGAAGAAATGACTCAAGATGATTCCTTTGTTTATATTGGGGATTTTGGTAATAATGCTGGAATGCGAAAAGATTTGGTCATTTATAAAATACAGAAAGCTTTGTTAAGTTTAGATACAATCAGGGGGGTAGACACCATTCAGTTTGGGTATGAACAGCAAGTTGATTTTTCAAATAAAACTTTTCAAACCAATTTTGATGCTGAGGCAATGATAGCTACCGATTCATGTCTTTATATTTTTAGCAAAAATTGGGGGAATTTCAAAACTTACATATACGAATGCTCAAAGAAAAAAGGTCAATATCTCCTGAAAATAAATGATAGCATTGAGGCAAATGGTTTAATTACTGGGGCATGTTTTTCTCCATTCTCGGGTAAGTTGTTGCTTTGTGGGTATACATTAAATGTTGGTTTTGTTTTGGAATGTGATTCATTTTTATCAAGAAAAATTAAAAAACAATTGAACAGGATGGAGTTTCCGGCATTTGGAAATATTCAGATTGAAGCCATTGCTGAGGTTGCAAAGGATCGATATTTTCTTACCTCGGAACAGTTGAATTCTGATGCGGCATTATTTGAACTTTCAAAGGTTAAAACGAGTGGATTGCGAAATAATCGTAAAACGGATATTCAATTTTTTCTCAATCTAAATCAGGATGCTAAAATGTTAACTTGGCAGTCTGCTTCAGGCATTCGAGAAATGCAAATTTTCAAGATGGATGGACAGTTGGTTCAGATTGAAATGTTGAATCATCGTGTTTCGGGTGAGATAGACATTTCTTTTTTGCAAGGCGGAATCTATGTGGTAAAAAGTGAATTCACGAGCGGAGAAATGATTTCCATGAAAATTTATTTTGGCGATTAAAGAATGCTAGAACAAGTTTTGTGTAAATATTTCTTTGTTTAATCAATGATTTGTTTATCTTTGTTTGTAGAAAAAAATCTACAAAAATATGAGAATTCACGTCATCGATAGTGATAAGCACGATGCCAAAATTCTTAAGTCGCAATTATCTGAAGGGATGGGCGACTGCTTAGATTCCTTGAGTGTGTATACGACTTGGCAAGAGTTTATTGAAAAAGAAATTATTAAGGATCAGTTCACCGTTGTTTTTTTTCCGGTTTCTGAAATGTTAAACCCCAACAATGCCTTGTGCATTGAGGATATGGTTTTTCGAAAGTGTTCATTAATCGTCTATCACCCTACATACGAACATACAATCAAAGCAATCAAAATGGGGATTTTCGATTATCTTGTTTCCCCGTTTCGTTTGATGGAATTGAATGAGTGTTTTTTTAGGTTGGTTCAAAAATTCCAATGTGATAAGTCAACCTATAACATTGTGTTAAGGGATGCAAAAGGATCACAAATTATTCCTTTGAAAAACATCAGTCACATTCAAGCTTTTGGGGCATATTCTCGAATTTATAGTATTGACAAAGAGTATTTTATTTGCCGCACGTTAAAGTCCCTCGAAGAAGAAATAGGAGAACCTTTCATTCGTATTCACCGTTCGTTTATGGTTCATGCAGGTCAAATTAAATGTTATAATATCAACACTGTTACGCTAAACAACAAACAAAAACTCCCAGTTTCGAGAACTGGGAGAGTTAGGTTAATTGCTGAAATACCTCAGACAATTATGCAAGGAATAGGTTGATTAATTTGATTTTACAAACTTCAAAGATTTTAATCCATTGATTTTGATGGTGTATAGTCCATTCGATAAATGTTCGATATTTAAAGATGGATTTTCCTCCGAGAATTTTTTCTCCATGATTAATTTTCCTTGGATGTTAAATAATTGAATGGTGCTATTTGCCTTTAAATTGGTGATATTGATTACAGAATTTGCCGGATTTGGGAAAATTTGCACAAGATTCAACGTTTGATCCAAATCACTGAGCATACCAAAAGCAACCATGTTAGAATAAATCACTTGAGAAGAGTCTACGCATTCTGTATTAGCTTTAATTCCGATGAAATAGCGGTTAGATCCAGAAGGTGGTGATAAATCGCTGTATGACTTTACAGATGCAGCAACAGACGCAATGGGTTGAAAGCTGCTTCCTTTGTTACTTCTATAGATAACATAAGTATTGAGTGGATAAATACCAAGGTAATCGCTCCAATTGAGGTTGTTTTCACCAGATACGCCCAAAGATGCAGTTAAGTGAAGCGTGGTATGTGCGTAATATTTGCTATATTCAGATTCGCCTCCACAAGAGTCAATTGCGGAAATATAATATGTGAATGGACGTTGTTTTGGGTTAGAAAAGGAGTCTATAAAAAAGTTAGGATCGCTATAAGTTTGGCTCCCAATTAAATCAAATTCACCTGCGAAGTTAGATTCACGATAAAAGTTGTATGAAACGATTCCTGCTCCTGAATTTTTCTTCCAAACCAGTTTATTTCGGCCTGTTGTGCTGTCTACAGAAACCATGCATAAATTTTGAACTGGTGCTGTTTTTACGGTTACATTGATAATGTTTGAATATCCACCGCATCCTGCAAGAGAATCATAGGCGTAAATCGAATAAGCTCCCGAATAAGCTCCTTTGATTTTCTTTACGTTTTGCTGATAAAAAGGCGACCAGTAATATTTGTAACCGCTTAAATTGGTTACCAATTCTAATTCTACGGAGTCACCTGCACAAACAAGAGTGTCTGTGTTGCTTTTGATTTGGATAGTTTTGAATTCGATGAAGGTCACTTTTACAGTATTTGATGTGTCTTTACATCCATTTTTTGAAGTCGCGGTTGCATAGTAATTGCCAGATTTGTCTGCAAGGATACTATTCACAGTGTCTCCGGTGTTCCATTTGAAAGGACCACTTGAGTAACAGTATAGATAAACTTGTTGACCTTTGCAGACCCTGATTTCCTCAGCGCTCGGATATGCCGAAACGTTTAAATAGTTGTCGTTTAAAGCCACATTGATTGTTTTAGATGTGTCGGCACAGTAGGAACTATCGAACGCGTACACTTGGTAATGTCCGGATGCATTTACTTTCCTTGTGGTTCCTGAATAACCATCGCTCCAATAGAATCCCACTGGATTACCACTGTAAGATACGGTTAGTGTAATTTCTTTGTCGCATGTATCAATATTCTGCACTGAATTGATTTTCAAGTTGTATTGATTTGTGTAGCAACTGAACCATTTTTGAGCAGAAAGGTTGTTCAATGCAGCAAGAAAAAATAGGCTAAAAAGTGTTTTTAAATAATTGTTCAATCTCATAATATTCTGACCGACAACGAAGATACGTTTGTCTTGAATCAATCAATGTCAGATTTTTGTCTGTGGAGGACTTGAAAGAGATTTATTAAACAAAATTTTCACAGCCACTTTTTTCTTTTGAACCAAAATCCTATCAAAATACTCACAAGAATCATGGCCATGATAGAAGCGAGGTATCCATATTTCCATTCCAATTCAGGCATGAATTTGAAGTTCATACCATAAATACCGACAATAAATGTGAGTGGCATGAAAAATACAGAAAATACGGTGAGTACTTTCATGACTTCGTTGGTTTTTTGGGAGGATACTGAGAGGTATACGGTCATGAGATTGCTTACATCTTCGAACAATTCATCATAAAATAATTCTAACTTTTGATGCAAATCTGATACATCTCTCAGTTCAGGTGTATTCTTATAATGTGATTTGATACCGTAAAGAACTTCGCGGGTTAGAAGCAACATTTTCTTTCCTATGTTGCTTTTTCGTTTCAGGAAATACAGTTCTTCGAGGAAATTATTTTTTGAATTTTTCAAAAATATCTGATCTTCGATTTGATCAATTTGTAGTGCCAATTTAATTTGAAATTTCTCATATGATTTCATCACACCTTTGAGGATTTTAACAGCCAATTCATGGGTTGAGTGAATAGCGTTTTGTTGAATACATTCTTGGATGATTGTGTTAATAAAGGGATGAGAAACCCGGTGAATGGTCATAATTTGTTGCGAATCAATGAACATTGAAACCTTGGTTGAGAGCTCCTGAATTGTATGTCCGTCGTTGTTTTCGTTGTGTAGAACACGAGTCACAATGAAGTTCAAGGGCGTTGATTCTTCAAATTTGGGAAGGTGATCCGACTGAAGGCAATCGTCGATATGTGCTTGATTTAAATTCTTTTGTTGGCAGAAAATTCGGAAATCTTCTGTGTTTGGGTTTTCAATATCGATCCAAACTTTCCCTGAATCACCCAATTTGTATTCTCTAACAATCATGATTTGTTAATTTGGATAAAATTGCTTATATTCAACTATTTGGATTTCTTTTTTACAGTAGATTTTATCAAATCTTCATTGAGTTTAAACAAGGAGATTTTTTGAATTAATTTTTTTGGTAAATGTTGATTTAAAGGGAATTGAATGGCGCCTTTCGACCATTTATAATCTCCAAACTCTTCTTTGAATGCTTCGATACCCGTGGCAGTTGGGTAAAAACCGATGTGATTTTTATATCCTGCGAAATAGACCAATACTGAATTCACTTTGAAAGCTGGCATTTTGTAGCGAATTACCAATTCAGACATTGGTAAAACTTCGAAAATGATGGATTTCATTTCTATCAATTTATCTCGAACTTCACCCTGGAATTGTTGGATATATTCGTCGATTACGTCTGTTTCTTTCATTTTGGGGAGGGATTTTTCAATGTTTTAGATGATGTAAATATAGTTTTTATTTGAATAAAAATATGAATTCGTTTTATTCCGAATGGTAATTGTTGTATTTTGCATTCAAATGTCGAATCACCAAATTTACCCTTGCCTTTGGTTTAACCACAATGCACAAGAAGCAGTTCAATATTATTGTTCTATTTTTAAAAATGCTAAAGTATTGTCAGATAACGGTATGGTTGTGATGTTTGAATTGAATGATACCAAATTTATGGCTTTGAATGGAGGGGCTCAATTTGAATTTAACGAATCAATTTCAATGGTTTTAAATTGTGAGGGACAAGAGGAAGTAGACCATTATTGGAATGCGCTCACTGCAAATGGTGGCACTGAAAGTCAATGCGGCTGGTTGAAAGACAAATTTGGGGTATCGTGGCAAATAGTGCCCATTGAATTGATGGCATGTATAGGCAATGCTGATGCAGAAATTAGAAGTTATGCCATTCAAGAAATGTTAAAAATGAAAAAAATAGAGATTCATAAACTGACCAAATAAAATGAAAAATTTCTTTCAATATGTATGCTTCGCTTTGGGTTGTTTTGCTTCCCAACTAAGTGCACAAACACAGGGATGCGAAAAGGTTCGCGCATCGATCTATGCTCAATTTCAAAAATTAGAAAGATTCAATCAAACAGCTATTGACTCATCAATTTCAATGTATGATTCTTTGAAGCCTGCCAACGAAGCGCTTAAGAATCATGTTGTTCAATGGATTGAACTAGGTGGTTTTCAAATTTGTCCATTACAACCAATTCAAAACATGAAAGTGGTGGCCTCTCCAGATATGAATTTGGTTGCAATTTCATGGAATACTTATTTGGGTGGGACCTTAATTGATTTCGCTTCAATTTTGGGATATAAAAATGAAGATGGAACATTTGTATCGAAAAAAATGGAATCTGAATTTCAAGGCATAACGGATAATGATAAAATATTGATAGATCGAATTTACAGCATAAAGAATAAACATAAACAAACCATTTATTTGGTTTCATCGGTTGGTCAAAGTGGAGCATTAGCACCATTTTACAATATGACTGCCTACAAAATCGGGAAGACAATTGTTGAAACTCCTGTGTTTGGTGGAAAAATTACATTGTCTACATCATTTGATTATACCTCGTTTCATGATGGAACATACCTGCCTAACGATTTTATTGGAATTCAATTTTTGCAAAAAGGACATTATGTGCGCAGACCAATTTCAGAAAATAATGGTGTTTTCAATGGCCGTTTTGAAATCTACAAATTCGATGGTTTGAAATATTATCGTATCAAATAACGTCCCTCAAAAGTATCGAAATTAAAATTCCTATGAGCAAAATTGCCAATTTGGAATTTCATAAATTTTTAAGCTGGTTGAAGTTGCGCTTTTTGAAGGCGCCATTGCTATTTTTAGTATTATACCTTCTGATGGGTTTGGGAACCATCAAACAATATGGTTTGCCCATTGACGATTTTACTCAATATGTCATTGGAAAGGTAAACTATGAATACCTCAATGGGGAAAGAAAAAATGAGGAAATCGATGTTGATATGCGGTATTACGGTCCTGCGTTTGAAACCATGTGCTATGCCATTGATTGTGAATTTGATGAAGAACCGCAGCCAACCCAAAAATGGGGAATGCGTCATGCGTTAATTTTTCTATTTTTTACCATTGCTTTGGGATGTTTGTATTTGGTTGTAAAACAGTTATTTGCAGATAAAAAAGTTGCGTGGATGGTGATGCTCATGCTGGCACTTTATCCGAGGGTATTTGCCGATGCTCACTACAATTCAAAGGATACCTTGTTTTTGTCATTGGTTGCCATTGCCTTGTATCCATTGTTGTTGGGCCTGCAACAAAATCGATGGGGATTGTTTGCTGTTTCAGGATTTGTATTTGGTCTAGCCGCAACTATTAGATTGTCAGCGTTTTTTGCGATCCCAGCCCTTTTTGTTTCATTGGTTTTGGTTGCTTGTTATCATTTGGCCTTCAACAGAAAAATGGCGGTCAATTTTGGGCTTTTTATACTGTTTTGGCTTGGGAGTTACTATTTATTTTTCCCTGCACTTTGGAAACATCCAATTTCGGAGTTTCTGATTTTGGTGCAAAGGATGCAGCAATTTCCTTGGCCTAATGAAACACTCATTGCAGGTCAATGGGTAGGCCCTGAAAACACTGTTTGGTGGTATTTGCCTGTTTGGATGGGGGTTACATTGCCAATTGCCTATTTGATTTTGTTCGGAATGGGTGTGGTTTTGCTGTTTTTGTCCCTCAAAAAATTAAAAAATCTATTTTCAATTGAAAATATAGGAGTTGTATTTGTTGCTATTTGGTTCTTTTCTACCTTGTTTTTCGTGATGCTCACAAAGCCAAATTTGTACGATTCATGGCGACAATTTCAGTATTTAATTGTGCCATTTTTAATACTCTGTGGACTAGGGATTCGACATTTTTTGCAATTTCAATTCGGATTTAAGTCTATGGTATTCATGCTATTTTATCAACTTTGTGTGCTTGTTTATTTAAATCCATTTCAACAGGTTTATTTTAATGAGGGATATTGGCTGTTTGGAAAATCGCATACCTACGATCAGGATTATTGGCATGTTTCAACTGAACATTGTGTGGATTGGTTAGACAAACAGAACATAGGAAAACCGATTCGAATTTACACCCGAAAATCAAATGCTGCATGGCTGAATTTATTCTTTTATCAAAATAATGAAAAAAGACAATTTTTTGCTACTGATACATTGGAAGTAGCTGATTATGAAATAGTTCCAGTTAGAAATAATGAGTTTTTCGATCCTAAAAAAAATGAGGTTTATTATGTGAAGCCTCTTAAAGATACGATTGCTAGAATTATTCGATTGAAGTAATGTTATCGATTTTTGAGTTGGTTAGACATCCAATATCCAAATAGGGCAAAGGGGAAATAGGCACCAACAAGGTCCGTGATGTTAAACCATAAAGGAGAGGGTAATTGGTAAACCATCATTGCTCCACCTATAAAAAACTGAAGTCCAATAACCATCGATAAAATAAACTGTTTAGATTTTGCGATAAGAGAGGCAATTAGCGCTCCAACGAATGTTCCAAAAGCATGTGCCAAAAATGGCATTAGAAAATGAATTGGTTTCATCAAGGGCATTGCTGCAATCAATCCGGCTTCCGTTGTTAGATTTGCTCCTGTAGGCGGAGGGATGATGGCGCTGCTCGACATAATGATGGCCATGTTTACAGAACCACCGATGAGGATTCCGGTGATGATGCCCATGGCATTTCGGAGAATGGGATGATTGAAGTTCACGGTTCGAAAATAGTCATGAAAGGTTCAAATTATGGTCTGGAATGATGGAATTTTGTAAAAAATGTTGTTGATTTGACACATGGGAGAAAAAATTGTTGTTGAAGTGTTGGTAGAACAGCCACTCGCGAAAGTTTGGGAAACATTTACTGATTCAAATCATGTAATGCAATGGAACCATGCTAGTGATGATTGGCATTGTCCTTCCGCGACCAATAATTTGATTGTTGGAGGGGAATTTCATTTCATGATGGCGGCCAAGGATGGCTCATTTGAATTTGATTTTACAGGTATTTATGACGAAGTGACAGTAATGAAAGGGTTTACCTATCATTTGTCGGATGGTCGGGTAATCCATGTCGAATTTGAGGAAGCTGATGGAGGAACCAAGGTTACAGAGAGATTTGATCCCGAAAATGAAAACCCACTTGAAATGCAACAAATGGGTTGGCAAATGATCTTGAATAATTTCAAGAAATATACAGAGGGGTTGGTTTGATTATCTGGAATTAACCAGGAAATTGAGACATGTCCATAAAGAATATTTCCCAAGTGTGTCCATCAAAATCTTCGATTGTGCGTTGATACATAAACCCTAAATCGCGTGGTTCGTTTGGTTCTATTCCGCCGGCGTTTAATCCATTTTGCATGGTTGTGTCAACATCTTGGTTGCTTGCTAAGGAAAGTGAAAACAAACCTGCAACATTGCTTTTGGTATCGGCAATAGGTTTTGCTGTGAAGCTTTGAAATTTTTCGTGGTTCAGAAGCATGACGTAGATGTGTTCACTCCAGATCATACATTTGGCTGTATCATCTGAAAATTGCGGATTCATTGTAAAGCCAAGAGCAGCATAAAAATCAGCCGATTTTTGTAAGTTGCTCACTGCCAAATTGATAAATATTTGTTTCGACATGATGCTACAAAGATGATAAATACATGGTCGATTAAAAAAATATGGTTATCATTTTTAAGTCATGAATCAAGTATTAGGAATAGATTTTGCCTTTTTCTTGAAGTAATTTGAAGGCTTCTTCCCAGCTTGGAACAATATCTGATTCATATCCAAAGGTGCTACCAGTTGCAATTTTATGAAATGATTTCATGGCTTTTAAGTGGGTTCCATTCCTCATAAAAACCAACATGTCTTCTTTGTTTTCCCAGGCAGTGAGCGTACATTGAAACTGCTGTATCTTATTTACTTCGCAGAATTTATTTCCTTTTGCATTTTTAGCTTGGCTGAAAGAAGGTATCGCGAGTCGCCAAAATTTAATATATCCTAAAATACCTTTTGGTTTTAATCCTGTGATTGATATATACATGTGAATTTAGTTCAGTTTGCAAAGATATGAGGGTGGATCCTTCAGAAATTCAGTTTGTCGATTAAAAAATGTAATATCTTTGTTTTAATGATACGTAGGGCAAATTTGAACGACATAAAATTGTTACAAGAGATAGGGGAGAAGACATTCAGAGATACATTTGGAAACACTTGTACCAAAGAAGACATGAGGGGAGTTTTAGAAACTTTTTTCAATACGGTTCAAATTGAATCTGAGCTCAGTGATGAGGAAGATTATTTTTATTTTTTGGAGGACGAGGGAGTTGTAAAAGGGTATATGCGTATCAATGCCAAACATGATTGTCCAATAGATTCTATGAAGGGAAATCGGTGTATAGAATTGGTCAGATTGTATGTATTGCAGGAATATCATGGACAGGGCATTGCCAATTCATTGATGGATTTTGCAATAGAATTTGCTCGCAATCGCAGTTATGAGAAGATGTATTTATCAGTTTGGGAATATAATTTCAGAGCGAGGGGTTTTTATGAGAAGCATGGATTTGCCAATTCTGGTGCAAAGAACGATTTTCCATTGGGAACGACTCCTCAAACCGATTATTGGTTTGTGAGAGAGTTGTGATGCTTACTGATTTCATTTACAAAATTTAAAAAATTATATACCCGATATATCATTGGCTTTTGTCAAATCTTTATTGTTTTTCAGAGTAATACAAATCATTTTCATATGAATTCACTTATAAAGTGAGAACATATGATTTTGGGTTGAAGTTATTTTACTTCAAATTTATTGATGTAAAAAACTGTTTGCCTACCCGATGAACCCATTTTTATTTCTTTTCCGTAACTCATGTAAAAATTACCATACCAAAATTCATTGTCGTGATCTGAACTATATTGCTCAACGTTATCTTGATCTATTAGGGTTATTGAACTGTTTTCATTGATGGTTTCAAAAATCTTAGTTCCTTCACTATTATATTTATTGTGGATGACTTTACTCATGCTCTGAGCAAAAACTTCAACTGATTTGTCATCAATTCGAACACTTACACAGTTCTTTCTTTCTCTGCCAGTAAAAAAAGTTGGCACCAATTTTTCCCAAATTTTATTTCCTAGACTGTCAAATTTGAAAATCATTACATTTCGGTGATGAAAAAAATAACCTTCAGAAACACTATGGTAGGATTCTCCAACAACATATATTTCATTGTTGTTTACACTTGTAATGGAAGTTAAAACTAAATTTTCTCCTCTGTAAAATTCTTTTCCACTTTTGGCAATCAATTTCATCCCAGATCTCACATGTTCATCTAAATTGTCTATAAAGCCATTGATAGTAAAAAATTGTGTGTTTCAGACTTCAAACATTTGTCACCCTGCGTTGTAATCATGAAAATGCCTTCAGATACTGTTTGCAACCAACTTGTGGTAAATGTCCCACTAAAAAAATATTTATCTGAATTTTTTGTTCCTGTGCATGTGAGAAGTTGAAATTTCTTTTCAATATTAACTTTTATAGTTTGTGTTATTTTTGCCTCTTCCGAAAGAATAAATACGATATTTGAATTATGATATTTTGAAAAGACTAAACATCCAAATTCATTCGAAGAACCAATTCTCATAATAGATTTAAAACAGTGGCACTTGGCTTGTCGTTATTCAAAACCAATTGACATTTTTTACTTTTCCCAGTTTCTAAATCAACTGATACGACACTCGAGATCGAATTGAGTTCACCCGGTATTACAATGTGTTTGCCAGCAATTATTGCATTGGTGTAGTTTTCAAAATCCATTTCTTGGTCCAATACATTAGCCTTAAATTTTTCAGGAAGTTTGCCTTCTACCAATTTTACAGAATTGTCTTTGAAATCATAAATGCAGATATTGAAATCCGGATTGCTTTTGCCCTTCATGAACAAGACATAAAATTTATCTCCTTCTTGAATTTTTGCAAAAATTGAGTATTTTTTGTCAATTAAAAACTCTTGTGTTGATTCCTCTGATAAACTACTTCGAAGCAATACAAACTCATACTTCAACATTCCATTTTCTCTCGGTGCCCGTTTAAAAAGAATAATTTTACCAGACTGATTTTGAATAACTTGCTCCACACGCGAGATAGGTTCATGTGGTATTTCATATCGTTCAATATTCTTTATTTCTTGTCCCCATATATCGCTAATGATTAAAAAAGCAAACAATAAAATTCTTATTTTTCTTTTCATATTTATCTGCAATTTAAGATTTTATTTTAGATATGACAATCAATGTTGTTGAAATTCTTATATTTATCAAAAGAATTAGAACGGGCATTGGATATTTTCATTAGTTAAAAAAATAACTAGGTAAATCATGAAACAATTAAAAAAACTGCGAGTTGGTTCTTTTTTGCTTGAGAATTCAGTTATAATTCGAATGAGCAAAATTTACAGTGCTTTGTAAAAATAAAAGCCCCACATTGCTGTGAGGCTTTTGCTCCCCTTATTGACGAAAGTTGCAGCTATTTCCTGATGATTGAGTACGTGACTATTAGGAAATTGAAGGGTTAAATATCGTTTAGATTATTAAATTCCTCCTTTTTGCTTTCAAACCATTTTGCAAAGTCTGATGGTTCTTTCATCAACATTTGCATTTCATTCATTGCTTCAATATGCGCAGTATCCCCTTTTTGAAACATTTCCATACCGTGTTTTTTACTTTGGTTTGCAATATCCTCAAAGGACTCTCCTAAAAATTCAATATCACAAGCTCCGCCGAGCTGTTTGCAGGTCATTTTGTTCATATCTTATGTGTATTATTCTTGTGTTAATAATCGATTGAATTCTAATCCTCTTTCAATCCAAAAATCAAGTCCTTCTTCAAAATCAAAACCTGACGCTTTAATAAATAAAAATCCGCGCATTACTTGCCCGGTAAAGTCCATTATGATACTTCCGTTTTGGTGCAACAAATTCTCGTAATTAAGTTTCCCGACACGTACCATCAATCTGTCTTCATTACATTTTTTATCAAAATCTAATCCGATACACATTGCATCGCGCACCATAAAAATGAGGCCACCCATCATTTTCCTTTCAAAGTAATGAATTCCTTTTAACCTTGCTCTTATTCGGTCCGCTTGATGTTCTGAATATGCCATATCCTCAGTTTGAACAAATATAAAACAAAAAAGCCCCACATCACTGTGAGGCTTTTGGCTCCCCAAGGTGGTCTATTCTCGAACCAATTTTGGGATGAATTGAGGGTTTATGCCACTTTAAACTATATGTTATTCAAGTGGTGAATAATCGTGGATTTGTATTGATTCTAATTGGTTTAGTAATTTTGTGATGATAACTCAAGTAGCGGGTGAGCCACAAATTTCTAACTTCATTGAGGGGTATGAAATGGTGGTTGAGTTGTGGTTGTTTATGAATCGTGATAGGGATTAATTTGGACATTTTGTGTGTAATTCAAAAACAAATAATTGCTTGTCATGTTTTGATTTAATCTTAATTACATATTATAAATAATTCACACTTATGCTCTACCTTTCGTTAATCCTCAACATCCTCGTCCTTATACCCATCTGCTACCTGATGTTGACCAATAATTTCAGAATGGTCAAGACATTGGGGGAATTTAATCCTGCAAGGGGTATTCTTTTGGCGATGTATACTACAATTCTTATCGGCTCTATCTACTTATTAATTTTTCCAGATAACAAATTTGTTATTGCGCTATTGCTCATGCAAATTGTGTATAAGCTTTTGACGCCATTTACGGTGAAAACAGTAAAGCATCCTTTTGTAATCAGCAATATATTGATTGCTGTGGTGCATTTGGTGACGGTTTATTCTTTATGGTAATCATTTGTTTTTAAGTGCAATTTTCTCTTTTGTATTTTTATGATCAAATTTGCACTAAATAAAGCTTTTCCCGAATGAATTTAAAATCCTTTTTGTGCTCCATTTATCCAGTACAAGGTGAATTAATAGATGAGTTATCTGAACATTTCACTTGGCAGGAATTACCAAAAAATTTTACCATATTGAAACAGGGGCAGAAGTGTGAAAATCTCTGGTTTTTAGTAAGTGGGGCAGCTCGATACTATTATATGGATGAAAAGGGAAAGGAAAGAAATGTTTGGTTTTCAATTGACTCAGATGTAATTGCAGATACACCAAGCTTTTTGTTTCAAACGCCTTCTTCTTGCGCAATTCAACTCATTGAAGACTCGGAATTAATAGCTATTTCCAAATCAAGTATTGATTTTCTTTTAAAAAAGCACCATGCTTTTGCACTTTGGTATTTAAGGGTATTCGAAAATTTTTACGTCCATCAAATAGAGGATAGAATAACCGATTTACAATTTCTTTCAGCGACTCAGCGCTATGAAAAATTATTGGCTCAACATCCTAGTATAAGCCAACGCATTAGCCTGGGTCATATAGCATCCTATTTGAACATTACCCAAGAAACACTCAGTAGAATTAGGGCGGGAAAATAATAGACTTTCCATAATTATTTGATTTTTTGACTTAGGTCAAATTGCTATTTGATGTAGGTCAAATTAAACCCATTCGCTTTTGAGTAATTTTGTAGTCAAATTGTTTGGCTATGATTCGAAATTTGGATCTTCAAGATGATTTAGGTGTTATTGCTCAATTGGTCTATGAAACGGATCCAATTATGTCCTTTTTGTTTGGTAAAAATCCTAAGGCTTTTAAGCACATAGTTGAACTTATACAGCATGAAGATAATGCCTTTTCTTATCAGCATATTCATGTTTATCATGACACGGACTCAATTAAAGGATTGATCTTAAGTTACAGACCATCGTCAATTGTTAAAAAACGAGAAAATCAAGTTTATTTCGAGGTCTTTTCAGCTTTTGAACTTCTGACTTTGTGGATGAAATCCATTATTTTAAAACCCATTCAGCATAAGAAAGAAATTGACGGAATTTATATTCAGAACATTTCGGTTAGCGCTGCCGCTAGGGGTGAAGGGATAGGAAGTAAATTACTTATCGCGCTTGAAAACGACGCAAAACAACAAAATATAAATGCATTGTGGCTTGATGTCGCTTTTGACAATCCCAATGCCAAACGCCTCTATGAAAGAATGGGGTTCGAGACTGTTTCGAAACATTCCATCTTGTTTTCAAAGAAGGGCTTTTATAGAATGAAAAAAACCGTCAATAATCAAAATGGGAAATAGTAATCAGTTCTTTTTGGATATCATTGAGGCATTTTTAAATGGTGCGATAGAATACGCCATTTTTGTCTTACCATTTTTTCTTTTGTTTTGGATTATACTTAAAAACAAATTAAAGCGCATCCGTATCCAAGAGGCACCAAGAGCAAATAAACATCATTTTGTACATGACCTGAAATACACCGTCTCAACACTCTTCATCTTTGCTGTCATGGATGTTAGTTTGTTATACCTAAAAGAGAAAGGGTATACATTGTTGTATGATGATGTAAATCAATATGGTTGGTTGTTTTTAATATTCTCACTTGTTTTTGTATTATTTCTTCATGATACATTTTTCTACTGGACGCACCGTGCCATGCACCATCCAAAACTGTATCATTTTTTTCATCGTGTCCATCACGAAAGCACTGACCCATCGCCACTCACCTCTGGTTCATTTCATCCCTCTGAAGCAATCGTAGAAAACGCACTTCAGTTTATCTTGCCTTTTTTCTTTCCGCTGCATTTTGGTGTCATTTTGGCCTGGCAGTTATTTGATATGCTCAATAATATTTTAGCTCATTTAGGATATGAGCTTTACCCAAAGGGCTGGGTTCGAACACCTATTTTGAAATTTAAAACAGCATCGACTCATCACAATATGCATCACCAACTATTTAATGGTAATTATGCCTTGTATTTTACTTGGTGGGATAAATGGATGGAGACGGAATTTGTTGATTACGAGAAAAGACATGATGAGATTTTTGAACGCAAGAATAGCCATCAGTCATCTGGTGGGTTCTTTCCATTAAAAATCGGCTCCATACGAGAAGAGGCTAATGACGCTTTTACGATTGAATTTGAAAATCCACCAAGCCTTTTCACAAATTTTTTGGCAGGTCAGCATATTACGCTACGTATTAACATTGAAAATGAAGAATTATTCCGCACGTTTTCCCTTTCTTCAATTCCTAATCAAGATCCTTTCGCTAGCCTAACAATTAAAAGAATTAAAGGCGGAAAAGTCACTAATTATCTTGGAAAACAGGTTAGTGCGGGCATGATTGTTCAAGCAAATGCACCTTCTGGTCAGTTTTATGTTGTGCCTGAACCAGCAAATAAAAAACACTATGTAATGATTGCAGGTGGAAGTGGTATTACCCCAATCTATAGCATGATTGGATCGATTTTGACGGTTGAACCCAAAAGCAACGTGACCTTACTTTATGCCAATAAGACATGGAATACTATTTTGTTAAAAGACAAACTAGACGGTTTACTAAACATGTTTCCAAATCAGTTTACCATACAGCACTTTTTGAGTGAAGAGGTTCAATTGAATGGAGCAACTGAAGGTCGTATCTCAAAAAAAGCAATAGAAGTTGTTTTGAGTAAATCCAGACTGCCAAACAGGGAGTATTACATTTGTGGACCGCAAGAAATGACGGTAAACTTAACAGAGATGCTATTGGATTTAGGGGTCTCGAATAATTTAATAAATAGCGAGTTATTTACTCTTTCCAAGCAAGGAAGCAGCCAAAAATCAGAGGGAAAGGCAACGGTTACGGCAACGATTTTTAACAAAAAATATGTATTTGATACCATTGAAGGCTCGACTATTTTGCAAAGTGGGTTAGCTCAGCAAATTCCCTTGCCATATTCATGTCAGAGTGGCTTGTGCGGAACCTGTAAAATGAAATGCACGAGAGGAAAAGTTGATATGCGCTCAAATCATGCACTTTCAGAGCACGAAATTTCTCAAGGATACGTATTGACATGTCAATCTTTTTCAAGTTCGGATCAAATTGATTTACAAAATACTTGAATAAGATGAGGAGATTATTTATGTTATGTTTGATTGTGACAACACTCAAGATAAATGCTCAGATAACACTAGAATCATTGGCAGGAAACGACCAATTACATTACATCAATTATATTAATCAAGATTTGGATAGTAGTTCAAAATGGAATTATTTTAACTTAAATCGTTTTACCTATAATTATCAGGATCAAACAAGAAATAATATCTCCATGGAAGCTCAGCTCACTTATCAAATTTTACCTTGGATAGGTATTTCCATGGGTGGCGGGTTTTATGGAGAATTACTCATTCCGACTTTAGGTCTTGGGCTAGGGTATCTGAATAAGAAAGAAGATTTTTTCTTACAACTGTTTCCAACAATTGTGTATGTAGAAAAACAGTTTGCTCCAAGTATGTTGGGACTGCTCAATTACTCCCCAAAAATTTGTGGGAATTGGGGTTTATCAACACAACTGTTGTTTAGCATTGACCCAGTCGAAACAGCTCAACTGTTAAGGATTGGCGCAGATTTCAAAGAACAGTTCCAATTTGGACTAGGGATAGATTTGCAAAAAGGTTTGAATTCGAATAGTTTGTATAAAAACTTTGGTCCTTTCGTTCGTTATACTTTTTGACGACAATGATTTATAAATTCCTTAAAAAACCATTCTTCGGACCTTACATGGTCAAATGGAAAAATCCGTTAACCAGTGCACAGCAAAATGACTGGAAGTCGGTCCAGACAATTAGTAATTCTGGTGGAACAATTTATGCATTATTTGCAAGTGCTTTGACCAAAAATGCGAAAGCAACAATTGTATTGGGACACCCAATGGGTAAGGGAGCAAAAGGTTATTTTTTCAAAAATGGCTACACGGATTTATTAAGACGAAATGGGTACAACACGCTGGTTTTTGATTTTAACGGTTTTGGAGAAAGTACACATGGAAACTTTTCATACTTCGAGGATATCATTGCGATTGGGTTAGAGGCTTCAAAAATAACTCCCAATTTACCAATTGGTTATTTTGGTATTTCAATGGGCGGACTATGGGCAATCATTGCATTTACTGACAAACAACACAATTACGACTTTGCAATTATTGAAAGCGCTGCAACAAGTTTGGATGAATTTTGGATAAATTTCCCCTTGGCATTCAAGGTTCTAAAAACCCTTAATTTTATATTTCCGAGGTTTAAGAAGAAAATCCATATGAAAGAGAGGATTAAAGACCTAAAGAATTTAAAAGCAATTTTGTTTGTTTACTCAGAAATAGATAATTTGACTCCCATTCATATGGGCAAAGTACTTAATGAGAATTGTTCAATTTCATCAGAGCTATGGACCATCAAAAATGCCACACATGCAAATAGTATGAAATCGGAGCACAAGAAAGAGTACGAGCAAAAGATTATAGCTTTCTTGGACAGCCAGATTGAAAACTGAAATTGAACAATCAATAATTGATGTTATTTTTTTCAGACTCTTACAAACTGAATAAAAAAACCGAGCCTAATGACTCGGGTTTTTTAGTAGCGGGACAGGACTATCCTTCATTCAAGCAAAGCTTGATTCAGTTTCATCCAATAAAAAAGCCAGTCAATCGACTGGCTTTTCTTAGTAGCGGGAGATCAGACGATTTCTAACTTTTTTGAAGGGTATGAAATGGTGATTGATTTGTGGAAATATATAATGGATAAAAAAAATCACTTTTTTTGTGTTTGTATTGCGTTTTTAGAAAATGTAATTATATCCGAGACAATTGTTATTTTTGCGAGCGATTAAATTAAAAATACAGCTGTAATTGCAAAAAGAATAAAGTGAAATAAAGTTTCACATAGCACTCTATTATTGTACAAATAAACGAAGGTTTATTTCGTATATATACAAGTTAGCGGTCATAGTAAAAGACAGACTACACAAGTCACTGGCGAGACAATGATATATAAAGTTATTGAAGCAGCAATCGGACATTTTCCTTCTGAAAATAAGACCATGGTAGAAGAAATATCTACCGTGCGTAATATTGACAAGGACAGCATTATTCTTGAACAAGGAAAATATTGTAACCATTTATGGTTCATAAATAAAGGTGCGGTAAAAGCTTATGAAATTATTGACGGAAGTGAACGAGTTACTCACTTCTTTTTAAGCAATATGTTTTTTACTAATTATTACTGTTGGGTTACAAAAAATAAATCTGATTTAACATACAAAGCCGTTGAAAACAGTGAAGTAATTGAAATTGACTATCCCAAACTTGAAGAACTTTGTATCCGACATCATATTTTTGACACCATAGGGAGAAAAATGGCGGAAAGAATTTTTGTGCAAGAGTATTTAAATAAAAAACTACTTCTGAATTTTACTGCAAAACAGAGATATGAATACTTCGAAAAAGAACAACCTGAAATTTTTCAGCATTTCGCCCTTAAAGACATAGCCTCGTTTATTGGTATTACAGATGTTTCATTAAGTAGAATAAGAAAAGAAAGAACACGAAAATGACGAACTTATCATTTGTTAAGTAGAGTATTGTTTAGCGGTTATAATTTCGCATCGTCATAAATGTGTTAAATTTTTAAAAATGCAAAAAATAATCATCACAAAAATTACGGTGTTTCTTTTCCTATTTCTAACTGGGTTTAAACCTAACGGAAACACAACCTTAAAAGTAGAAGTAAGCAAGTTTGAAAATAAGGCTTCAACTAAAATCTGGGTAAGTGTATTTTCTGAAAAAGAATTTTTAGAAAAAGCAATTCAGAGAAAATCCATAATCATATCAGGTAGTAAAGTTATTGTAGAGTTTGATTTGCCGCCAGGAGAGTATGCGGTTTCTACATATCAGGATATAAACGGTAATGGCAAGTTAGACAGATATTTTATTGGCAAGCCAAAAGAACCTTATGGTTTTAGTAACAATGTTATTCCATTCGGTCCACCAAGTTATAAGGACTGCAAATTTAAACTTACTAGTTCACCAAAGTTAATTTCTATTTCTTTAATAAATTAAACAAATGATAACAGCATCATTAATTCTGAATATTGCCGTACTTATTCCTGTCTGCTATTTTATGCTGACCAACAACAATAGAATGGTAAAAACTATGGGTGAATTTACTCCTTCTCGGGGAATTTTACTTGCTATATATATAACAATCCTTTTAGCTTCTATCCTATTAATATTCTTTACTGATGTCAAACTTGCATTTGCACTTTTCTTTATGCAGATAGTGTACAAGCTACTAAGCCCATTTACAGTAAAGACCCTTAAACATCCGTTTGTTATCAGCAATATTTTTATTGCGATTTTTCATCTTGTGACAATCTATACGATGATAATGGCAGACGCACTTCAATTTGATTTCTGATCGAAGGTAAATACGACAGCAAAATGAATTGGTCTGAGCTGTTAAGTTCCATGCATTTTTAAGTATTGGAAATCAGATATCTCGTTGACCAATTAGAGGACAATTTTTTTTGGAAAAATTTTCATCTATTCTCATAGGCTTTGATTAAGTTAAATTCAAAATCAAAGTAAAAAGTAGATTTATAGGGAGTTTGTTTTTGGCCGATAAGGATACTTATCATTATTTAAACATCAGTAGATAGATTCATACAACTCATGAATCTCTTCCTCTGTTATTCCATAATATGTTTTGGAAATAGTGGTGTTTGAATGATTGAAAAGTTTAGATATCATCAGAAATGATTAATCACTGTAATTGTGAATATCAGCGACTTTTCGTCCAAGGGTCTTTGAGAACCTTAGATACACTTCATTGGTATATAAAACAGTGACTCATTTATTTTAAAATGCTGATGTAAGCGAAAAGAAAGAGATCATTGGTTCGATATTTAAAGATTTGCTCGTGTTTGAGAAAGGAGCTTATCGAACCACTCAGTTGAGTATTTTGGCTTCTCTAATCTTCAATGATATCAAGGGTTTCCAAGAATCGCACAAAAAAAGCCCCACGTTGCTGTGAGGCTTTTTGCTCCCCAAGCTGGTCTATTCTCGAACCAATTTTGGGATGAGTTGAGGGTTTATGCAGCTTTGAACTATCTGATTATTCAAGTGGTGAATAAACGTAGAGTTGGCTCGATTCTGGTTACATTAGCAATTTTCTCATGATATAGCCAGAACTGAGAGGTCAAGCGATTTCTGACTTCTTGGTAGGGTATGAAATGGTGGTTGATCTGTGGATATAAATGAATAGGCAAGATGATTGTAATTTCATGCATGAAGTCTTGTATCGATTAGGATACAAACTTCAGGAATGGGTTATTGCGGAAAAGGCGGAAGAGGGTGTGTAAATCTCTAATTAGGTGTATGTAAATATATGTTGGTAAATTGTTATTTTTGGGAGCGATTAACTTAAAAATACAGCTGTAATTGCAAAAAGAATAAAGCGAAATAAAGTTTCGCATAGCACTCCATTATTGTAAGGCTAAGCGACGGTTTGTTTCGTGTGTATACAAGTTAGGTGTAAGTATAAAAAACATAACATAAAAAATAATAAATATGAATATTACTGAATTACCATTTAACAAATTAATCGGTATAAACTTATCGGCTGACAATGAATATTTATTATGTTTAGAAGATAAAATACAATACACTAATCACTTAAAGACAGTTCACGCAAGTGCATTGTTTTCATTAGCTGAGGCTACAAGTGGATATTTTTTGTTAGTTCATTTTCCAGAATATGAAAATGAACTTATTCCTGTCGTAAGACACGTAGAAATTAAATACAAAAAGCCAGCAAATGGGCAAATTAATTCCACTGCGACTTTAATAGATAATTCTGTAGAAAATATAAAAGAACAATTAAATACAAGGAATCGAGCTTCAGTGAAAATTAAAGTAGACCTTTTTGACACGAATAAAACAAACTTGCTGACAAGTGAATTTGAATGGTTTGTAACAACAGTAAACACCAGTACCTAACAAGGGTTTTGCGTTATTGGGCGGACTATGCTATTTGAAACATTCGGGCAATTAATAAACGTAGGTGCATAAAACAGTGACTCATCTCTATAAAAATGCGGATGTAAGGGGGAAGAAGGAGATCATTGGTTCGATATTTAATGATTTATTGGTTTTTGAGAAAGGAGAATATCGAACCACCCATTTGAGTATTTTGGCTTCTCTAATCTTCAATGATATCAAGGGTTTTCGGGAATCGGGCATAAAAAAAGGCGACATTTCTGTCGCCTTTTTTGTTTTGCTCCCCTTTTCGACGAAAGATGCAACTATAATGCGATGATTGAGTATGTGACTATTAGGGAATTGACTATTTAGTTCGTTTACTTCTTAACCTCTTTTTTTGAGTTCCAACCGTCCTTAAATCCTTGCTTAACTGAGCCACAAGAACAAAGTAAAGAAGTAAAAATAATAGTAACAGCTAATCCTTTAAAACTGATATTTAAATGTTTGATAAATGTTTATTTTGATTAAAAAGAGTTATTAGGCATTCCAACCATCGATAATCCCTGTCTTAATTTCTGTATAATTTGAAATTGCATAAATGATGACCACAATCCAAAGAAGGATTTTCCAATTGTTTTTAATAAGAGTTTTAATGTCTGAAAAAAGTTGATTCATATCTGTAATTTTTATGGTTAAATTAAATTCATATGGTTTAGTTTCAGATTGCTTGGAAAATTCAGAAAAATCAGTTTTCAAAGCATTCCCAATAACCTTTAAAGAATAAAGACTTGGTTTAACCTCGTTATTCTCAATCCTTTGAATTGTTCTAAGCGTTAGACCTGTTTTTTCTGCAAGTTCTTTTTGAGAACAATTTAAACTAGTTCTTAATATAATACTCCCTAAAAATTGGACCAAAAGTTTAGTTAAAAAATCACTTAATTTGACTAAACAATATGACCAAACAAACCCGCCGCAAATTTACGCCTGAATTTAAGGCTAAAGTTGCCCTAGAAG